>TARA_R110002072_G_scaffold45565_5_pt1 | contig 150020 bp, 131 predicted proteins | sample TARA_R110002072 | Tara Oceans TARA_R110002072 (sample SAMEA4397118) | marine metagenome | biome: Polar Biome; feature: [SRF] surface water layer (ENVO:00010504); material: water (ENVO:00002006), including particulate matter (ENVO:01000060) such as... | depth 5 m
ATGAAACCGAGACACCTGGCACCGTCACATTTACAAATTGAGCCTTCTTAACCAATAAAGAAATGTTAACTCATGGTAGGAATCGGCTGGATATTGTAAATGTGACGACAATAAGCAAGACTTTTTAAATCCCAATTACATCACCGAGCCAGTGAGCGAAGCGAACGTCCAAGGCTCGGCAAAAAGAGGAGCGAAGCGAACAAAAACATGAGCGAAGTGAACTATAGTGTGAGGGCTAGCTGGACTGGGGCACTGAAGATGTGGGGAAAATGGATTTTAGACTTCCAATGGATATTAAATTTTAACTCGAGTCCGCGTGGGATATTATTTTGTAGTAATTCAAGTGCTCGTTTTTTCACATCACCATAAATTAAAAATGACTTTATCGACCCACCATCCTTTAGATTATAAGAACCAAGGGACGACATATTAAATAATTCTGTTTGTTCGTAATCATCCATCATATAGCGAGTATCCTCTGTTATTTCTGATTTAAAAATAAGGATATTATCACGTTTCAGTCTCAGTTTTATTTCAACCAAGTTCAATATTCCCCAAAAGATTTCTTTGTACGATAACATTTCAATTTCTATATTTGGTAGTATTGGAGGGAGTGTAATATCAACCATCGCATTGTTAATGAAAACTATCAATGCAGCCGGATCATTCGTCGTCAATCTAAATTCTGGTTCTAATATTGAATAAATTGTTTGCCTAATATCTTTGGGCAGCGTTATATTCAGTTTCTTGGTCACCAGAATCAGTTCAATGAATCGTTCCCTATGCAAATAGACTAGACCTTTCATATGTTATTTTTATGTATAATTTGAAAAATATTTAAAAGATGATTTTTAAGGAAATAATAACTTATTTTGACATGTAGATTGGTTAGCTTAGAATTGTGGTAAAAAGTTGTAAAATACTTGAAAGTGGGTTTTGTATCAGGTTTCGTAAATGTGAAATAATGAGATTTTAGAGGGTAAATTCTGAAAATGTCCCCGCGAAGGGTTTAGATTGTTTTCAAGAGAAAAATGGGTTATCATCGCTGGTTTTATTTTGTTACGTAGTAATAAGCACAAATAAAAATAATGTAAATTAAAAATGTTGTAAAACTAACGTAACAAAATAAAACCAGCGATGATAACCCATTTTTCTCTTGAAAACAATCCGATCCTAAAATCACCGAAAAATATTCTTTGGGGGTCTAAAATTCGTTTTTGTCGATCTAATAAAAACACTAACCCGATATACTAAATATCAACAAATCAGTCGAAATCACATACGAATCGTATTTTCATCAACATATATTTATTTGGAATCTATAAATATATGATTTAAATTCATCTCTCAGGAATAAACTAAGGAATTTAATCTATATCTACCGAAAAACGAATTCTTTTTGCTTCTAACTTAAGATTAAAAGAAGTTTTTAATTTGGTCAAATGGAGGACCAAGAGAAGTCTGCATTGTCATACTACCTAGATGATTCGGAAGTAGAACTACCCCCGATAGAATATAAAAATCATTACTACTGGAGTTTTAGATGGAAAACCAAAGAAGGATACGGCCTGGCAAAATGCATGAAAGAATTTGGTACTATAATTGTTACAACAGAAAATGTGGAAGTAAAAGTGGGTGATATACTTTTAAGGACAGTCACAATGATATCCAAATACATATATTTGGATGATAGCAAATCTTTATCCAATTCATGGTGTTTATGGTCCAAACAACAAGACGGAACTCCTAATCTAATGGTACCCTTTATTAAGAAAGAGCCCTACTACGCAATTCTATTGCCAGGAGATATGTAATCTCGAAAAAGAATTATTAAAAAATAATTTCATAAATTAAAAAGTATCTACTATGTTGGTCCATAAAGCCCTATACAAGAAAATATCGATAGATCATTTAGGCTTCAAGAAAGGATCATACTCAATCGACACTAATGGAATAGTTTACGGAAAATCAGGGAAAGCTCTCAAGGGAACTTTAACCAAAAAATCAGGAATATCGCACGATCTTCGAGGAATAAACAATGAGCGTATTTTTTGTTATGGGCATCGATTGGTAGCAAGGGCATTTTTGATTCCGCCGCCCCTACCAGGGTCAACCAAGATTGAACGTGACAGACCAGATATGAATGTTCTTCATATTGACGGAAACAAAAAGAATAACCATATTGGAAATTTGAGATGGGAGAGTAAATCGGGAATCAAAACCGCGTCAACAATTCAAAGTGAAGAAACTACTCAACAAAACGATTTGCCGGGTGAAATTTGGACATATACGGTGTTAAAATATACAGGTGAACTAATTGAAGCGTCACACCTGGGAAGAATTAGATATATTAGGGGTGGTAAAACTATAGTGACGATAGGAGAAAAGGATTCAAATGGGAATTTATTATTCAAAAGTGTATCTTCAGATGGATCAAGAATTAGATATCACGATGCCATACGTATCGTTCGTCTAAGTTTCTTGACTTGTGCTTCTACGCAAGTCCGAACAGGATATAAAGATGGCAATCCTTTTAATAACAGTCCTGAAAATTTAATAGTCGCGTCCGTGTATATCCATGCCGATCCTAGCAATCTATGCGTTCCAATTACAGATCCGATAATGCTTGAAGTTGTAATTAATTTTATTACGTTGGAGAAATCTTACTCAGCCAAAGGCAAATATGAGTATCTGATGGGATATCATTTTCCACAAAATGTTGATAAGCCAAGGTTAATAATTCCAGATGGTTATGTGAAACCTGAACCCAAGAAAGAGGTAAAGAATATTGTTGTAGTGATACCAAAGAAGATAAAAGAAGTAGTAGATCCACCAATAAAAGAGAAAGAAATATCACCGCAAGATGTTGATGATCTTTCCGCGTGTCTACGAAAAATAAAGGTTAATAAAGGACCACTAACTAAACAACAACTTGCTGTGCGTAACTTCAAAATCATTAAAACATGGTGAGGTACTATAATGCACGACTTTTTAAAATGTTAATCCAGGCGAACTAACTATTCCACATTCGATATTAGGTGGTAAATAATTTTGAGCAACAATATCCCTATACATATGATCATATGTACGATGAATCCGTTTTCCAATATTGCATAGAAAAATTGTATCTCGGAGTACTCCGATTGCATCGTCTAATGACATCGAGTAGGGTAACCTTAAAAAGTTCATGTCAAATGTAAGAGCATATACATCTTTCTTAAAATCTCGCTGTACCACGTTCAAGAATGTTTCTTTACCACCAAAATATTCTATGGGTTGGAAATGTTGTTTACCATCGATTTCGATTAATAAGTTTTCAGAAACCAGATAGATATCAATTCGTAACGGATATTTGTTTCTGAGATTAACTTTGTCAGACCATTCGAATATCATATTGCTACCTTCTCGATATGATTGTTCCGTAAGATAGTCAACAATATCTTTCTGACGTTTACTCCCAGATTTTACCCTAAGGGAATTACATTTAGGACAAATACCAACACCTCCAAGATGTAAAATCGGTAACTGTTCAAATTCCCCGTGCTCTAGTCCACTTTCGGGATCAATTGTTGAACATATTATAGTAACAAATGCCCATTCATTATTATGTCTAACCGATGTCTTTGTATAATCATAACGGTAATTATGTTTGATTTCTGCTTGTCTTACAAAATAATCCGTTGCATTGTTATCCAACTCTCTGTGTATTTTGAAACATCCAGGACAACCAATATCACGATCGTTGACTCGATTTCTAATCGAAGCTCTCCATCGATATGGCATTTTTCCATGTATAGACAATTTACATACCCAATGCGCTATTTCAGGTGATAATGGATCGTACCGGGACGATGTCATAAGGATATTTCGTTCGAAATCCCAGAAATCCAAAACCTTCTCACCCGCCATAGGTACATGAATTGTGTCTGATCCATCAGAGAAAAACTTTTCATATAGTATATTTAAATTGTCGGGATCATCAACCGATTCGCAATCATCCTTAATTATAACTCCTCTTAATAATGAAGATCTGACTGTAGACATTTTTTCTTGTAAATTGTATTCGGTAAAAAGATCATTAGATGGTGGAATCTCTTGAACACCGGCTATAACCATATCTTCATTGTACAACAAATTACCCCTAATTTCCGATGGGGAAGTTTCATCTATAACCAAAGTATTAAAATATGGATCTCCACCTTCAATCAATTTGCCATACTTTATGTCATGTATGATACTTGAGAGATCTTTTATAGTACCGGGATTCTTATACCTGTAAGTATCTACTTCTCCCTGAGTTACATATTTAACTCTAGCTTTAGGTTTAGTTTTATCATTTCGCTTACCCCATTTCAAATTATAAATCTTATTATTGCTCTTATCTCCATCTAAATGATTCACAATCAAACTAGTATTGTCATCGTACGACCCATCACCATTTCCGAATCTTCGAAGCACCAGTCTATGTCCATAAAATTTCTTTTGTTTTCCACATACATCAAGAAAAGAATATCTAACTCCTTTGGCGTGAATTAATTGACCATTCATTATTATATCTTTCTTGTTGTAGAAATTGCCATTAGTGTCCATGTTATAACCACATCCTTTAAGACTGGGGAGCCAGTCCATTGAAACTTTCATATAATAACTCTCCATGGCATCGGTGCTTTATTTTCTTACAACTGCAAAATAATTGAATTATGACTTTTTAACATCACCGAGCCAGTGAGCGAAGCGAACGTCCAAGGCGAGGCAACAAAAAATGAAAAATATCAGTGAATGCGGTCAAGAATCCATCCACGGTACAGATGCCAACGAATTAGACGCATGATATCTTTGAGAATGTAAGGGATAACACCACGCTTCATCATGATGTATAGAGGCCACATGTATTGCCAGGTGATGGATTGGGAGGGAAATGCTACAAACGAATTAGTCCAAAATTCTACATGAGGTAAAATAGATCCATATTTCAGTACCTCCTCCTTAGTGTAATTTCTATTAACATATTCGATTGCACCTACGGTAGGTTCTACTCGTTGACCGAAATTGACATATTTAAATGGAGATTTCTCGACGGCTTCGTGATAGACGTCGCTAAAAAAGTCTTGATACCTATCTTTGATGTCGGTCAATAAAACATCCAGTTTGGATTGTATATCCATAATTCTGATATCATCAGATGAAACGCCATCATTATCCAATTCGGTTATCTCCTTTACGTATTGGATGATACGTTTAGAATGCAGAGGTGAATTACGTTCTTCAGTACATGCCAACGCGCACCAGAGTTGATTTTTGGTACGAATTTTGACATCTAGATCATCTTCACCCAAATTATATGGATAAACACAGTGAACAAACATCTTAGGCCTATTCAACAAGACAGCATACATATTTCTTCTATCATAAGGAGGATGCTCGCCCTCCTCAGATTCGATCGATTCAATACGATTTTGATCGAAATAACCAGCCTTGAACATCTCCATTAATTCTAAGACTTTCACTTTGTGTCTCGCCGTATTATTGTACTTGATTTTGATATATTCTTTCAGATTTGTTAAGTCATCTTCATGGCGGACGATTTTGTATCCATTTGATTTTTTCACCATAATGCCTGTGCGAAAGAAGAAACTATTCAATTCTACCTGCTCTGGGACCCGCAATTTGGGGACCACGATACTGAATCCTGCCCTAACAATACTCTTAATTTGGTCAATTTGAATTTCACTTGCAGATCGCCAATCAATTGGGTTGATCCTAAAGTAGTGACACAAAGCAGCATCCAGCGTCATGTAGTAAGACTCGCCATCCCAGAAAATCTTATTGCAGCTATTCTCCATTCCAACAACACACTGAGCTGGATTTCTATAGACGGTATGTTCAACAATTCCGTCAAAGACTTGTTCATCCATACCGTTCTTGAATCGTAGACACGTCCGATTTCCAATTCTTGCAGCAGTTGTAATCATCATGGTGTGTCCAGGTGACACTACAAAATCCTTGAATGTTTTAGATACCGCATCATCATCAGATTCTCTATTGAAAATGAAATGGTTAATCTCTTCGTGCGCGGTCGAAACACCACGATTATCAAATCCATATTTAATTTTAGTACCAACCCTCGCATTAAAGCTGTTGTAAGAGGTTACAAATGGAATTTCGAGGATTGATGTTAATTGAGATAGACAATAACTACCTGCAACAACCATATTGTGTTCTTCCAAGTAAGTACCATCTTTGCCGAAACCAGCATTTGGACGGTTGGTGCATTCTTGAACTCTACATCCCAACTTTCCTATGCTCAATTCATTCCAGTTCGATATATTAAAGTAAATATCCATTTCGTTTTTAGGAATTTCACCATATTGATATCGACGGCTCTGGGTAAATGATAATTTGCAGTAGATATCGTTATTACGACGTAATGCTTTGACGTCGTGTTTATCATTTATCTTAATGATGGTTGGATGAAGTTGCGTGCGATTGTATTCTGCAATTTGTAAGATTGCGTCGACAATTTCGTCAGGATCGTTCCTTACTTGATATCCCTGAAGAAAACTACGCCATTCCTCCCCAGGCATAACATTGTATTGTTTTCGATAAGATTCTTTACTCATGTCCGTTTTTGTTCCATTTATGCAGAAAATAATTTTTGAATTAATTTTTAAAGAAAATAAAAGATGGATCGTTCTACCACCAATCAAATTGCAGTAGAGATACATAATAATCATCCAATTATTTTGGAGGACTCAGACAGTGAAGAAGAACAATACGGAATATTGATTAGAGCAGAGCGAAGAATCTATGATCATCTAGGTGGTTGGTGTTCCGACGCTGAAAATGAAGAAGAAATTGTAGAGGACGAGTACTTGTATTGGTTTCCTGAAGAAAGGAATGAAAAGATAAAGGCCGATAAGTTGGCAGGTGAGTGCAATTTTCATTTCGGGTCGGACGAGATATTGGTGTTGGACACAGGAGATTCTGGATCTCTTTATTGCACTCCTTGTAGCAAGACCGGTAGAATGCATTCGCATTATGGTATCGTAACTGATGCGGTAATAGTGGACAGATGTGATTATCCACTTTGGAGACATATCGATTTCTCATCTGTTATAACAGACCTAAATCACATTCCTGTTCCTAAGGATTCAGTAGAAAATCGTTATGTCGACCTGGACGAAGAAAAGTTTTTGGATTTTTATTACCGATTTAGTGATGGGGAAGATGATGAGTCATCGTCAGAAGACACTTCTTCTTCATCTGCTTAATTAAAAATAATTAATCCTTAATTAAAAAAGCATTCGTCATGATTAAAATAGGAGACTTAAATTTCGACTTGAAAGAAATTTACATCCGAGTCAGTAACGGAATTAATTTGATCCCAGGAACAAATCGGAATTTAACGGAAGAAAACATTGATTTTATCATAGCTGAAGCAAACCGATTGTATCCCCTCACCATTTCACTATATGATCGACCCGGTGAATTTAATACCACGTCGTTGGTTCCTCTTATATATCTTATAAGATATATTTTATCTATTCAGCGTTATATAGAACCATATGGCTCTAAAGTAGATTTTTATAACGCAATGATCAGTCTGGTAGAAAGTAGAATCCGATTTGATGTGACTTTAACTGACGGTAAAACCATTAATATGCTAGAGTTATTTGAGAGTGAAGAAGCCCTAATGGATACTAATGCTGATATCGTCGTTGGCGATATTCTCCCTCCGGGCAATACTACTTTAGAACTCAAAGAAACCCGATATGCCGCTCTTAGAAATAATCTTAACGCTGCTCTACGACTCCATAATGCTTTTTTAATGAGAGATGACATATCTAGACTACCTGCAATTATGAATAGGTTGCAAGAGATAGTGTCCCGACTGCAACAGGAATCTCCAGATTTTTATATATTCATCCAGATCCAGTCTTCCGAGGATAATATGATACTAGGGAAACTTAAATCAACCCTCGTAGATGGAAATATGCCATTATTGGCTTTAGAAATCATGGCTAGGGGATTTAACGCCAATAATCTCGTAGTGAACATTCCTTACCAACCCCTTCAATATGAATATAACGGTATTTACTACGACGACACCACCATCCTGAAAAATATTCCCAACTTGGAATTCAAATCCGCGATCAAAATAATTATTCCTTAATTAAAAAAGCATTCATCATGGAAGAGCCAAAAATCACAATTCGCGGACAAGAATATTTTTTAAGACCTCTCTTTTACAGGCGTTATACTGATAATGTATTGGATTTTACAGCAAATGAAATCCAATACATCGAAGATGAAGCCGAACGCACGTATCCTCTTACGGTGCAGGTTAATACTGGTGATGATGAACCTAGAATAATTCAGACAACAAAATTGATTGATGTTTTAGATCTGGCAAACTTATTAGCAGGATATGAACCACATACTTATGGTTTAGAAAGTATTGTGGAGATGTTTTCTGAGTCTAAATATTCTTTTTACGTTCAGACTAATCCCATCGAGGAGGGAGAAAATAACATAATCCAATTATTGTGGGTGGATTATATTAAGAAGATTCAACAGATACATACTGGCGACCTGCTTGTTGTGGATGTCGAAGAAATTTTTAACGCGAGCATGAAATTAAGGATTATGGAAATGACTAGGCGCACAATGCAATACCATAATCTTGATATTGAATGGGTGGATATAATTATAAGACAACTTAATCGAATGATAAACCCACCCACAATTGCAATTCGGGGGGTAAATTACCCTCTTAATAAATTATTTGAGTCAAGGTTTATAGATGGTTTTAATCCCCTTAATATCCCAGAACTGACCGATGAGGAGGACTTTAACATTAATAGAGCGGCTAGGCAATTATATCCATTGAAAACACATATAATTCGTGTGAATGAAGATAGAAATACCATGGGATTACATCTAACATCTTTAATGAGTCCTCTGATGTTGCTAAATGGGATTTTACCCGTAGAGGGCCTATATCCAGAGGAAAATACTCTTGTATCAGCGTTCGAAACTATATTATCTAACAAGCTATTTTATACGATAACCGCGCCACCTCATTATAACGATGAGCCAATTACAGAACTATTCCGATTTCCTGAAAATACTGCAATGCTTGATATTTTAGAAATATATACAGAAGAGATGAGAATTGAGCTTCGTGCAAATATATCTCTAGATGAACAAATACAATTAGGGGATAGTATGCTAGATATATTAAACCTCCATAATTACGAACTTAGTAGTATAGCTGACATAGTTCGTGAATTGAAAGGTAATCGAGATAATTTTTCCCGCATCTTTGTCAGAATTCACACTTCCCGAGGAATGTTAAGACGTATGGAAGAACCTCTTAAAATTCATAAGAATGCTACATTCCTTGACCTTGAAATATTAGTCAGAATGAAATTAGATGACCCGAATATTATTCCGTATCGGCGATTAAAATTTATGCTACAGGGTACAGGTAACCCCGAGCACATTTATTACGCAGATGACATTAAAATATCTAGCCTACCTATCCCAGGAAATCAATTCGGAATAACAATTATGGTGCCAGACGAATAAAAATAATTACATAATTAAAAAGATTAAGATGGATACTCCAGAAAACCATGTTAGGTTACTTAATGTAGTAGTCTTTTACGAGGGTGATATATATCGGATGGCAATTGATCCCAAGTTACCAATGTTAGCAATTGAAATAAAACTACGCCTGATGGATCATGTAATGTTGCCTTACCAACGATATCGTTTCAGCATAAATGGTATACCCTATGATGATACAAGAATAATCCAATCTGTAAGAGTGGAATCTCGCGCAACGAGAACACTTAGAGTTCGATTAGATTTAGATTAATAATTATTTTTCCATTAAAAAGATGATGGCGGAACAAATTAACATTGATGGGCATGATTTGAATTTGGAGGAAGTCTACCGCCAAGTATATGTTGAAGAGAATTTTATGCATCCAGTCACGGGAGCACCATACACCCTGGATGTCCTGCGACAAATTAATAGCGAAGCCAGACTAAAATATCCTCTAGATGTGTATAACCGGTACAATGGTAACCAGAACTTGTTATTTGGGTCAACAACCCTAATCTCGATTAGACGACTAGTATATTATTATCTAAGAGTATTAGAACCTGAATCCGGTATCACTAACAATATCTATGCTATACTAATGACTTTGGCGAAATCGGACTTCGATTATTCCATGAGAATTGGTCTGACTTGGATAGATTTTATATATCTTCTCAAAACAACTCCAAATACCACATTTGGGGATATACGTCCTAACCATGATACATTGGATATTAGAGCGGTTGGAGACGGAGATAAACTTACTAGATTGAGGGATGTTAAAGATGCTCTTGTGATCCTCAACAACCCTGTAGAAGAAATAAATAGACTCATTGTCCAGGAAGAACGCCCCGTAGAAAATCGCCTCACTTACATAGAGGCTACTATGTTTGGCTATTTCAAAATTATATCGATTGATCCTAATTCACCTTTATTAGAATTGGAAATCCGAATGAGACTTGCGTTCCCCAATGCAAATATGCCTTATGTTCCTATGAAATTCGAATCGCCCCATATTATTTACAACAGTGATGCTATGTTGATTAAGAATATCTACGGTACTAGAATAACAATTTTACCGAAATAAAACCAATTTAAATTTAGTTTTGTGAATGGTGTTTTAAAAAGTTTAATGGAAAAACATGACGTATATGCATGGGATGATACGTTTAGGAATGGAGAAGGACTATCATTAGAACAATGCAGAGAAAAGTATGGTACAGGCGAGCTACCTGTTCAAGGAACTTATGTAAAACGCAGAGAAAAAGTAATTTATTTGTCTAAACATCGATCCGTCAATTATTGTTGGGTATTGTGGTCTCGGACAACCGACGGATACAATCTACCGTCACGATACACCAGTCGCACTCATCCCCACCTCAAATTTTTGTTGGCATAATTACAGTTTATGCCTTCTCGTCCAAATCATAACAAATAAAAAATGTTAATCTTTGGTAGGAAATGGCTGGATACTGTAAACCAAACTACAATATAGGAGACTTATTAAAATCATTGGCGGCAGTGAGCGAAGCGATCGTTCAAGTCTCGGCAACAAAAATATATTAAAAAAGTGTGGATTGGAAACTGAGGATTTGAATTTTGTTTTCGGTGACGAAAAGTTGAGTAAGCGGTCACTCCCTTGGATGCAATTTCGTCACCGAAAATGTCCCCTGAAATCGTAGAATTATGGGTTCCTCTGAAAATACCAAATCACGACTCGTTATTCGTTTCATCACAAGGACGTATAATGAAAGAATCCACCAAGCAAATAACAATTGGAGATCTCAATGACAATAACCAAAGAGTATTTAGAGCTAGAGTAATTGGTAAAGGATTGAGAAATGAAGGCCGAGTTTACACCTATCTTGTTCACGATTTAGTTCGCAAAGGATTTCTTACCATGGCTGCGCAAGACCGAATTGTCAAATTCATTGATGGAAATCAATATAACAACAATCCGAAAAATCTCATCACAGAGCCATATTACATTCCAAATATAGATCCGGCCACTAATGAGCCTACACTTACAATCCCAATCATAGATCAAAAGATGCTTGCTGTTATTAGTTGCATTACTAACCAGAATACCGATATTTTGATTTATCCTCATCAAAATATCACATCGGCCCAATCAAACATTTCCTCTGCGTTTGAGAATTTCAATGAACCATCATCAGTCGTATATATTACTCCTACAAGTAAACATGTACTAGATTTCTCTGTGTATGAATATTTTATGTCACCAATTAGAAGAATCCCAGAAACTACAATGGCTGGATCCAGATTAGCTCTTGAATGGATAAAACCTAATCAAACAATAAATGACAAAGTCGATCGAGATCTTCTTATTATAGAAACACTGGCTAACGATAATAAGAGAAGAACGTTCGAATCATTACATACGGCAGAGGCAATAATGTTCATCGAATGTCAATTAGGATTAGGAAATCGGATAGATATACCATTCAAGTAGATATGACTTTTTAATTACCACAATGGTGGTGGCCTAGGGCTATATTTTGTTTTTATCTTTACGACTTTGTACTCGCAGTATTTACAATTTTTGACACATTTGCCTATTTTATGGCCTTCTTTCTCATCACAATAGTCACACCCATTAGGTTTCTTATATTGACACGTTTTCATTTGATGTGTATAATTTGGATCGTCAGGAACGCCATTTGCATCGACATAGCCATATATGACGTTCCAATCACACACTTTATCCGGCATCCCTATACATTTATCGTAACCAATTACATTTATTGCTCCGCACATTGGGCATTTAATCGTGTTAATGATCACAATCTCTGATTTCTTCTTCTTTGACATATCAAACCTTTTTAAAAGTCAACAACCATATTTAAACCTTATTCTGGGAAATGAAAGATCGAATGTATGACAAGATGTGATCGAATGATGAGTATAATATCTTTAGGTAAATGAGGGATTACACCCCGTTTCATCAGAATATATAAGGATTGTAATTGAGTCCATGCCAATGGACGAGATTTGATATCATTAAAACAATTTCCCCAATAATTGTTATGTGAACCAATATGGATAGGATTAAATGATGCTGTAATTTGGGTTCCAGGATTGTCATAACGAAAGTAGGGTTGCAATGCTCGTCTATCGTAAATGCGGTCAAAATTATTTTCAAATCTTTCCAGTACATCGGCACATAACATTTTAGCTTCCTTTGATAGCTCTAAGATACGTTGAAATTTTTCGATGGCGTCATCTCCGTAATCCATATTATGAGGTCGAGTACTAACTCTAACCTTATTTTTGTGGCGATTATTTCTGCTAATTCCCCATTTACTTACCCATGACTTATCTTCTCTTCTATCGACCGTGACATCACCTTTCAAAGTTGTAATTTCGTGATGAATTTCATTTAACCGTACGGCGTGCAACGGATAATGACGATATTCTAGTAACCCCAATTCAGATATCAACATGTCTTTGTACCAATTTTTCAAATTGTAATCGCCCCCGAAATCAACTTGATAAAATTTGGTTGGTTCGTTACGAACAATAGATTTAAGGGCCAGTCTTATATTATCTAATCCATAGATTAATTTTCCAGGTGGATTATGTTCGTCATTGATTATGTCTCCGCTGAGAATGATACTCGTATATTCGGCAGGGCTATAATCGCTACTAAAATTATTCATTGAATAATCACGCATTGACAATTCTTTCAGTATTTCTTGAGTGTACTGAGAATCTTTATCAAATAACCAATACTCTACATTATTCCCATCATCATCATAGAGTATTCGCAATGCTCCAGCGCCCCAAATACTATATCCATCTTTCTTTTCACATTCCAATCCGCCAAACCGGGACACGATATACGTAATCGTACCAGGATATCTTTTCTTGACTAATTTGTATCTGATAGGAGATTCGAATTCGAGGACTTGTTTAGCTCCCATGTATTTGGGGGTTATAGAATTAAATCCTTTTATGGTATATTTGATGGCACGACTAATATGAGTTGGTGACATACATCGCCAATCTATAGGATTTACACTGAAATAGAAACAAAGAGCGGCATCCAAAGTCATATAATAATCTTCCCCGTCATAAAAAACTTTACTAGGTGCTTGATCAAATCCCACCACAACTTGTTCAGGGGATTTATACGCCCTATGAATCAATTGAATTTGAATATTTTTGGCGGAGTGTAGCGGATCGGAAATAATATCACCATCATTATGGGGAATATATTTAAAATCAATGTCTGTAAGATGTTCACTCTTAAAAATCTTTGTAACAAGCCGCCCCTTAGGGATTAAGGTCTTTTGAATGATGCTACTATTGTTTATGTCATTCATAAAGGCATTGTAAATGGGAATAACCGTTTCGTCACACGGTCTAGAATGGTAAATGAAATGATCAGCATCCACGTCCACGTCCGTATAACCTCCTGATTCTTTATATTTCATCAAAGATTTACGAATATTTGCAAGACATGATCCTCCAGCCAATACGACATTTAGCGTTTCCAATCTGGGCTGCAAAATTTTATTAGTATTTACCATTGGATTAGGATTATCATATGGTTGGGGCATATAATTAGCCTTATGTGAAATTTGGAAATCTTTAAATTTAAATTCATCTTGTAGACATATTGAATTTGAGACGGGTTTAATAGTCCTAACATCAGTTACTTTAATTAAAGTAGGATGCAATTGGGATCTGTTGTATTCTCCGATGGATAAGATAGTGTAAATTATTTCATCGGCATTAATTGATTTATCAGCACGAGGCGTTTTCAAATTTTCAAGTAATTGTTTCCAATCCTTTTCTTTGATAAGATTGTATTGTCTGCGGTAAAATTCTTTAGTGTAAGTTTCGCCTTCCATAATTATGACAGTTTTTGTTATTTAACTTGAAATTTAAGAGAAAATGACTTTTTTAGTTTTGTATTACAGAGTATGATTTGTTTTATCCCTTGAAATTGGGATTAGCGGCGCGATAATCCTCTCTGGCTTTACGCTCGGCGTATTGTCCTTTTCTCTTAAATTCGCGGTACTCGTCACTGGCATCACGACCGGCATTGGTGATATCTTCACCGGAACCGCCTGCTTTCTTGGCTTCTTTCTTTGCATTTCTGACGTATTTCTTCTGAGCAATGGTTTCTTTTAATCCAGAAAATATTCCATACTCAGCGCCTGCAGACGATCCACTGACTACACCACTATCATCTGGATAAAGAAGAATGTATCCAGCAATTAGAGCCAAACTTGCGATTCCAATGCCTAGATAGAGCTTGTGCTTATTCTCGCAGCGCTCCTCCTCGGTTTTGTTGCGAGAATAGAAGATCAAAATAGCAATGATCATTACGGCGACGAGAAGGACCACGAGAAGGATCAGTTTGGGGTCCAAAATCATATCCATCTTAAATCAAGTCCAACCTTTTTTACTTCGCGTGACATTTATTTTCAAAAATCTGATCAAAAAACATAATCATACGACAGTTGAAATGTTCTCGCGATGAATACCACGATACAATTCGAGTTCATTTTCAATTTTCTGATCGTACGTGTAGCCATAAAACATCTTATTGATGTGATATTGAGACAATTCGATTGCTCGAGGCCATTCATTTGGATTATTTCTAAATGAGAGAATAAAACTCGATCTCTCAGAAAATTGTGCGTCAGTCTCGTTTTCATATCTGACAATGGTCAATAATCGCCCATCCATATAAAAATGCTGATCCGTCATAATTGAACGAAAGAATTAAATTTCACTGTCTGGTGACGTTTTAAGTTTCAACTTTTTATTTTTAAAATTAAAGTAAGCGAATTCATTTTTGATTTAAAAGGAGTTTGTCCTAATTGAAAAGATGGCGGATGCTCCTAAGAAGGATATGATTAAGACGGGCGTGGTGGTGGCCTCGATCATCGGGATTGGAATTTACACGCAATACAAAATTTCCTCGATGCAGAAAGAAATGAATGGTTTGAAAGATGAAATTCAAACCATGGCAAAATACATCAATCTTCTTGAATCTACTTTGTCGTCCAGAATGCATGCCAATACTTCACAACCTGCGCCCAATCCCAACCCACAACCATCTCACCAACCACAACACAATCATCACCCTAATCCACGACCATCTCACCAACCACAGCCAAGGCCTCGTCCCCAAAGAGGACACCCAAGATCCACAGTGGAAGTTATTGAATCCGAGGAAGAATTTTCCGATACAGATGATGAGGGTGAATACGGCGCTTCCAATATTCAACGTCCCGATCCACCTCAATCCAATCGTCGATCAGCTAATCGAGCCAATCCTCCACCCAGATCAAATCGGCGAGTAGATCAAGTGAATAATGAAACTAATATTGAATCTGATGAACAATTAAGCAATCCACCTCAATCTAATCGTCGCTCGGCTAATCGATCAAATCCACGCCCAAAAGCGGGCGAATCTAGAGCAAAGAATCCTCCACCAAAAGTAGTTGGATTTCAAGCAGCTGATGAAGATGGTCATGATGCATTAATGCATTTAGATTCGATTTCAAAAGGAGATAATAACTTACCCAATAGTAGTGCTGACGATGAACCTAACCAGGCAGAGCGTACTCGATTGAAAGCTGCTGAAATGAAGAAGAAACAAGATGCTCGTCTGGCCCGCATCAAAGCCCGTGGCAAGTAGTTGTTGTTGCCGAGCCTTGGACGGGGTGTTGCCGAGCCTTGGACGTTCGCTTCGCTCACTGGCTCGGCGATGTTAGGGGATTTTTAAAAAGTCTTGGAGTGTGAAACGGCGGCTTGGACGCTTCGCTGCCGCCTATATTTATTTTGTGTCGTGAATTGGGACTGAAAAGACGAGTGAGGGGGTGACCGTTTGTCGTCGATTTCATTGTTGAGATTCATTTCTAATGTTATGAAATTTATCTTGGTTGGATTTTCGCTTGATTTTATAAGATGAGTTAGATCGATTTACATTGTCCAGCCATCATAAACCGCCGATTATCATTTTTTGTTTAATTAGGTTGGTTTAACAGGCAGTATCTGTAACAGAAAAATATTACTTTATTTCGTGATTTTTTGATCAGCTGGCACCGTTACAATTACAAATCATTGCCTTCTTACCCACATCACAACAAATGAAGAAATGTTCATTTGTGATAGGAAATGGCTGGATATTGTAAACTAAACAACAATACACAAGACTTTTTAAAACTAAACAACCATCACCGAGCCAGTGAGCAAAGCGAACGTCCGAGGCTCGGCAACGCCAAAAACATTACTCAGAGATGGCTACGCCGGGGAACGAGGCAGGCTTCATGTTGAATGCGGATGGATCAAATGGTTGAGGACCAGCAACTTGCTGAATGGGGTTTGCATTTCGAGTACCCGAAGTAGCGGTAGGCTCAATAGGTACTCCATTTCCCATTTGAACTTGTCCTCCAGAAAATGGCATCTGTGTAGTTCCAGAAGGAGCATCATTCTTAGCCTGTACGGTAACAGCTTTCTTGACGAAGCGAGGATCACGAGCAGTCTTAGCAGGACGAATCATACGGCCGCTGTATCCACTACCTCCAGCGATTTTCTCCTTGAAGATGACTTCACCCAGACGAAGCTGGGGAGAAATTTGAGCGCCAAAATATCCCTCGTCGAAACGAACACCACCTTCAGCACGAGCACGACCATACTCCTTAGCTTGCAGATGAGTCATTTCTTGCTCGGGAGTATCTTTCAGAGACATGTAGTATTTGGTCGCATGAATTTCCTCACCATTCTCCTGGTTGACAAAATTGATGGTACTTCCGTAGAGAGCCGGGTTGGATGTCTTGTCAAATGGAGATGCCATAGGATCGAGCTTCTGACCATCAACGGGCTTCAACTTCTTTCGATAAACCTTCTTCACCACTGCGGTGTAGACGTTCTTGCGAACAAGTTCTGCAAAGAGAGCTCCCTGAGCAATCTCATCGGGATAAAGGGCCGCTGCGCCTTCCTCCTGCAATTTGTTGCGAAATTCTTCTTGGACCGTATCGACGATCTTAGATCCAATAATGGACAAGATTTCAGGATGGCGAGAGATGCAGTGAGCGTAGATCTTACGCAGACCATCATTCACAAAGTTAATGAGAATTTTCTCTGCATCAGTCCACTCATCAGGATGAGCATTCTCGGTCAGCTGAAAGGAAACCTGGTATTTGGTCTTGCGGATGTACTCACCCTTCTCTTTCTTGACACCGAGATCACTTCCAGTCACTTGAGCGGGAAGCTGCACGAAGTCCGGCTTGGATTCAGGCTTATCCTTCTTGTCGTCTTTCTTGTTGGATGCTTGCAGACCATAGCTGTTTCCTTCAACAGTGAAGTAAGGTGGGAGACCATCAAAGGTCAGTGTTCCAGTGTAGTAAGTCTGGTCTTGTCCAGTCTTCTCGTCCTTGAACGTATGAGGCTTGAATGTGCTGGGGAGCATATCGAAGCGGCTGAGGATCTCTTCCGTGAGAACAGTGGCGGGATCGAAGAAGACCAGATCAGTGGTCATGACATCATCATCGGCAGCGGGGAGGTTGGTGTTAGGAGTAGACATATTTTTTTTGTTAGTGGGGTTTAAAGGTGATAGTTGAAATGTAGAGTAAATTGACTCGAGTTCTTTTGTTTTTAACTGGTTGTTTTTTTAAATATCACTTTTAAGTCGTGTTTCATCTACATATTTTTGAGTTGTTTTTCTAAATATTTTTTAAGGGTGTTGTAGATTGTATGTGAAACGGCGGCTTGGACGCTTCGCTGCCGCCTATGTTAATTTTGTGTTGTGGATTGGGTGTGAAAAGATGGTTGAGGGGGTTGAGGGGGTGACCGTTTGTCGTCGATTTCATTGTTGAGATTCGTTTGTCAGGTTGTGAAATCTATCTCGGGTTGAATTTCGCTTGATTTTGTTGAATGAGTTGGTTCAATTTACACTCTTCAGCCACCATGAACCAACAATTATCATTTCTTAATTCAATTACGATGGTTCTACAGGCATAATCCGTAACAGAAAAATATTGTTTTATTTCATGAAACCGAGACACCTGGCACCGTTACAATTACACGCTATGCCTTCTTACCCACATCACAACAAATGAAGAAATGTTAATCTTTGGTAGGGCTTGGCTGTTTATTGTAAACCCAGCAACAATACACAAGACTTTTTAACATCATTGGCGGCAGTGAGCGCAGCGAACGTCCACGCCGCCATCAAAAAACGAGGCAGTGAGCGCAGCGAACGTCCACGCCGAGGCAAAATCAAGAGATTTCAAATATTTTCCACTCGAATTCAGGATTGGTTTTGCGTAGAATTTTGAATCCGGCAGTCAATGTATTTATATTTGACATTTCGACATCTCTTGATTTCAATAACACAAAATCGTCTGGATCAGGTTTATACCCCTCATTACATAAAAATATCCATAGCAGATATAATCCATGGATAAAATTAGATCTATCTCCCCTAATTTCCTCGTATATTTCGCTGATCAATTCTACTCGACGAGTGATGTTATAGATATATTCATTAATACATGGTGAAGGTACTCCAGTTAATTCAAAATGAATCTTATTCAGGTGTTTGTAATATACCGAGGCGATCTTTGCCTGTTTCATTATTTTGACTAAATCTCCTTTAGTCATCTTGGTCACATCAAAAGATTTATAACTGGCGATAATATCCTTAATTGTATTCATAATTTTGTCTGGGATAGTTACTGCATGAGTATTTTGAAATTGCGCTGTAGTCCTCTTAAAATTCTCTACATTTTCATTATTGACCTTAGGAATCCCTAATGAATAAGTATCACTAGGAAGACTCTCGTCCATTTCGTAAGATGGAAATATCTGATGGCAAGCACTACAATGGTAAATATCGGCACCAGGCTCGAATGCGATACCACATGCACCACATTTCAAAGATTCGTTTCCAGATGGTACATTGACGATTGTCACGTATTTCTTGGCTATATCAACATATTCTTCGATTAATTTTACTTTATTCAATTCGGTCTTAGGATTCTTTATTTCTCGTTGACCCATCGTGACTATGTTAGATCGATTAAGTAATTTGAATTCTTTAACGATTCTATTAGTCTTCAATGTGAAATCAAACATACTTAAAGATTTCAACACTCTAATATTTTCTGTTAGTTCTAAAATCTTCTCTTTGGCGTAACGACGAGACATTTCGGTCTTACCATTAATAAAAATTTGTTCTTCCACCAATAGATATCTCTCGTAAATCCCGATGGCACGATCATTCTTTTTCATGATGGATTGTACTTCTGAATGCATTTTTACCAAATTGAAGGATGGGATAAAGGTAACTTCAACATCTTTAATATCCAAATCTTCAATGGTTTCTTTCTGTAACGATTTGTCTTCTTTTTCTAAATCGACTCGACGATTTGTCATTGATACCGGTGCTTGACTAACCACATTCACGCTGGGACGACTCATTGAGGCTACCTGAACATCTTTCTGAAGATTGGATGTAAATGGGTTTCTGAACCCGATTTGCCCTCCGCTGACTCTCATGTTTCTTTTAAAAAGTTGTTCAAATTCTTAAAAGCAGATAGAGACGATTTCAAGAACAATAATGCGTCCCTCAGAAAATTTTGCCGTCTTTCAACGAGCCATTACTCTTGGGGAGACTACCGAGGAACAACTTTTGGAGAAGGTTTTGAAAGAAAATCCAAGTGACTATAGGTATTTGCATACATTTCATCGAGGCCTCCAAAACAAAACCATCGATCCCAATACACTCCTCATCAATGCAGTTATCATGACTGTTCGGGGAGATGAATCCTATCTCCCATATGTTGGACAAGCACTTCAGGCTGGTGCCGATCCAAATATTTACGCTGAAATGGTTAATCCTGGCATGCGTGATCAAAATGGGCAAATCCCATCTACCATTTTCTGCCATATTGTCACTGTTGCATGGAGTTGGGCTGCTTTTGATGAAGAGCAAGTGAAAGAAAATGCTTACTTGGCTGGCACTGTTGCTCCTGAAGATATTGAAGAAAATGAAATGGTGAATGATATGATGGAACAAAGTCAGAGATTAGTCATTCTGGTCACTGCTATGTTGGTATTAGCCGGTGCAGATATCGATATGATGACCACCACCCCCAAAATGCTTATTGCGAGCAATATCAATCCTACTCGATTCGCACTTGAATACCCTGCTTTCAATATGTCGGTAAGATCAACACTTAACAGTCGAGAAACTTCAGGAACAAATCTATGGATGGATAATCGAGACCGTATTCAACTTTACTCAGAGCAGCGTGATGATATGAGTGATGTATTTCAATCACCTTATATTAATGATACGGCCAAACAATCACTATTCAACCTGGCCCTTTATTTGGATCATACTCCTATTCTGACGCTTGAAGATGTTTATAGACAAGAAGGTGTAATGGGTCTCCTATTTCAATTTCAAGCCACAAACACCCTTCTACAACTTGTTTCTCGTTGGGATTCCGTCGATGAAATTCTAATTGTACAGAGTGAACCCAGTTTGTATTCTATGGATGGACCAGCACCAGAAATTGAACAGGTGAATCGTGTTCGCGAATCTGATCTTCTTAATCTCTCTCTTAAATATTTCAACCTCTCCATGATCGATTTACTTCTCAGCAGTGGTATCCAGAAAACATTTCTTCCATCAAATTTCAAAACTAGAATACTAGCTGACTCCAGATTGCTCCAATATGATTTCCCAGTTCAGGCTCAAATTTTGAATACCATGATCATCAAAATTGTTGAATATGGTTCAGGTCTTAATGTTCGTCAGTATGCTCTGCTCAATTATTCGCAACAAACACAGGATGGCGTTGATAAAGCTTGGAGCATGCCAATCTGGAAGAACTCGTGCAAAACTGTTCAAGCGGATGAAGCACTTGCAATCAATCCTGACATTTTGGAGATCTCGAGACAGATCAATATGAATTTAGGTATGACTCCTACTGAAATGTGCAAGCAATTTGAATACCTATCTTCGATCCCAAAGAGTTCGCTCCAACAACAACTTCTTCACCGTCAAAAGAAACTTTTGGAATTGCAATTGGCTGACGTTGTACCTGTAGCCAAATCTAGTATTTCTGAATCCACCAGCAGAAAATTGAGAGAACAATTAGAGCAAGACAACACACTCTCCATTGATGAAATTCAATCCATCGTTCAACTGCAACAGCAAGGTAAGAATACCGATGAATCTGATTACAATGATTCGGCCAACTCGTCTGGTAAAGTTGGAACTGGCTTATTCGCGAATGAAGAAATTCTGGAGCGATCTGTTTATGACTATCCCGACATCGACCGGGTCATCTTTCGATACAATGGGAAGCATTGGATTTTCACCTGTGACAATTATGAAGATCTCATTGAAAACAAAATTAATCCTTGGTCCCAGTCGGATCCCGACCAATATGGCGATCCTATCCCTGACCAAGTCCTTCTCGAGATGCAACAGAAGTTAGATTTGATTCGTTATTATGGTCTCAGCGAGTTACCAGGATCAATCACTAGAGGAGTTCGTTCACTCTTTTCCAGTGGGGTACAACGAACTCAAATGTTTTATCAAAGAGATGCAGTTAGAAAACTGGAAGCATTTTTAATTGCCATGGATGAGAACGGTATTGGTAGAAATCGATTTGAAGGCATTACGTCAGAAGAAATCAGAGATTTGAGCGAGCAAGTTCTGGATCCCGTTGTAGAGATCGCTGCTTACGATGAAGACCCTACATTGGCCCTCTGGGATTTCGCCGATGCGTTTTTAATTCATGTAGATACATTCGAGTCCGTCCAAGAAGCCGTGTCTAAGTTTCCGGCGCCCAAGGATGTAGAAGATGATGAAGAGTAGCAATTTAAAACAAATTAAAAACGGTTGATCTCCAAAAATGATCAATTTAATTTTTCTAAATTATGATTAAAAAACTACGGCCTTCAAAATGAGTTACGAACAACACGATGGATATACCATCCACAGAAATCTTCACGAAAAAGAAGAATCAGAACGAGCTTACAGGAAAATTTTAGAAGAACTTTGCGATTTTGTATTACTCGATAAAGCACCAGAACTCATTAAAACGTTCGGACTTGAAGTTACAAAGTTTTTTAACTGCAGAAATTTTCAACAGGATCATAATCTTCCTGACAGTTACGTTCGCAGCCCTAGTAATTCTAGAGAATCTAAAATTGTTCGCAAAACCGGAAGAACCGACATATATTTATCTGAAACTGCTCGTGAGATGGCTGGTGAAAATGAGGCAATTTACAATATTTTACACAATTTGTATGCAAAAGTAACGCAAATTGATACACCACTTGCTTTTACAAATGGCCTAGATCAATTATGTGTTAAGAGTTATGGTTGCGAAGAAAACCTTCCTACTCTTGATTGCAAAATGTTTGAATCATTTGGACCTCCTACCTGCGATAAGAACCCATTTCATTATTTCGCTCTCTATTGCTTTGGTGCGTGCACTAATATTAACATAGCCAATCGGGGACAAATCAGTATCCTTAGAAATTTTGATCGTCATTTTACTTTATTATCAAAGTGGATGTCTCCTGGTGGACAATTTGATCAAGGACGCCAACGAAAAGGCAGCATTGTTACAGTATTCAATAATTTTAATTTGAACAACGTTAACAATGCGTTGAAATCTCACTATTTAAGCAGAAATGAATCTCACCTATATCTACCTCTGGAATGGATAACTGTTAATTTGCAAATTGGAGAACTTTTAGTCATTGATTGTCGTATTCCATACAAATTTCACAAAAATGATAACAACATTCCGGCAATCTACACTACAATTTCTCTTCTACCAATTCCTCAAGATTGGAAAACATCCAGCCGACGAACGAAATTGATAAAGACTATAACTAGCGGGTTCGTCGGTGATTCTTCAAAGAGAGTTCTCAAAGGTACTAATACTAATGAGTACACCTGGAGGAAAAATAATACAGCACAGTACAGCCTCGATAAAATTGTCGACACGCATAATTTTTCTACTCATAATAAGATTATATATGGTTTGGATACCTCGCCATAATCATGATTTCCATATTTCTGCGACCAGAGGCGTCGATCGCGATTTATACCTATTTTCAATTGATAAAATAATTGAAGGTGAAATTTCGGGGTTGCTGTAATTTCAACAAGGCGATGAAAATCATTAAAATCGATAAATAATCGAATTAAAAAGTTTTCATCGCCCGACTAGGCTAATAACATCTCGGCGGAAAAAAGAAATTAGATATTTTCTTTTGAGAAAATAAAACGTTATCATGCGCCCGATCCAGCATAAACAAGAAAATATCGTCGTCTTGCGAAAATCACCCAATCGCAACCGAGATAACGGGACTACCAGTCCTAAAATGGGGTTTGTCCCTAAGTTACCCGGACCTATCCGGACTATGCAATCTCCATCTGGCCAAATTATTGAAATTGGCTCAAATCTTGCCAACTGGGAAAACACTTTGACGCCGATATCAATTCACATACATCCAGCATTTGAATCTTATAATGGTGCCCCCATCGTATTAGTGGATGATATAGACGTTAAAGACGTGTGTTCTAAATTCAAGCCCGGTACTTATGGATTTAGTGTAGTCGCAAATCCTAACACTGATGAATTATGTCTTATCCAAATATATGACCTATATACAGTTTACGTATTCCAACCATCTAGTTTGAGTGGAGAATTTTCATCATATCTATTAGACTTTTTTAGGGATGGTAGCAAATTGAAGATCGGGGTTGGGATTGAACGTGACTCAGAAAAGTTAACAAATTTTATTAGAAATCTACGTGTTAAATCTCCAACGAAGTCTCATAGCGTACCTCAAATATTATTGGGTACAGTAGATGTGAAAAATTTAGCTCGTGCCTGTGGCGAAGTTGATGTAAGTTTCGAAAAATTGTGCAAGATTTTTGTTCTGGATTATGAGTTGCCGAGTTACAGATTCCGAAATTACAAAAATTTTAAAGAGGACGACTACATCTATTTTGCTAACGAAGCAGTTGCGGGTTTGAAGATGTACTCAGCACTGATTAGGAGGTATTCTGCCGTAAATTAAAAAAGTCACGAGATGTTGCTTAAACTTTTTACATAAATGTTTGCGAAAGATATTAATCTAAGGTATCCAGTTGTAGAAATCGCTAGCCGATTCACCAGTCTCTCTAACATACCATAACCAACCCAAATATACTAAGAAGACAAAAAGTAGGATAATTAATGTGATCGTAATTGCGATTAGAAATGAATTAGTTTTTCTTGACGCACCAACTTTAAGTGTTGTATTTCTCTCAGGATTCAGATTTTCGCGGGATAAAAAATTTCCGACGTGAGTCGAATCTTTGCCAGGTGGATAAGAAAGATTCATTTCTTGATCGCTTTTTTAAGAGATAAATATTTTTCTTCGATGAAAAGTTTCAAAATAGGATCAACCTCCATCGGATTGTTTTTCTAAATTGATCCGATCGATCAGAATATTGAAAATATACGGCATTTTGCTACGTTGGCGCGATCGCTTAGGGGAAATTGAAATTTCAATAAGTGATTGAATTCGGCCGATAAGTGTGAAAGTGGTAGTTTCAAAGTCCCGATAAATGGGACGTATTTTTCTAAATCCAATTTGGAAAAGCACTTTTATCACCCTGATTTTTGGTGGTCAGTTTTTTTGACGTTAATTTAATCCCAGTTGGATCGTTTAGAACGAACTGGCTTTATTTCTGATGAATTTTAAAGAAACCCTTCTGACAACCCCCTAAAATCACTATGTTAACTTTTCAAGGCAATAATTAGAGAAGGTTGGATCAGACGCATCCGATTTGAGCGGCTTAAAAAATTCTCAGAGACGGAAAAATATTTTTCTAATGGATTCCATTATAATCCATATTTTTATAGCAATTCTGCTTAAAAATGTCCTCGAATGTTACCTTTCTCCTAAATTTCAATCATACATCCATCTCACACTCCCATCGACTTTTTAAAAAGTAACATATTAATCTTTACCTGCGATTCGGATGACTTGGTCGTATAACCCCTCTGTCTCTTCGTGGGATACTGTGATAACAGTTCTATTTGCGGATGAGAAGTCTTTCAACAGTCCTACAACGGCGCCCTTGAGTTCTGAATCCAAACTACTCAATGTTTCGTCGAGGAATAGAAGAGTTCCGCCATATTTCTTGTTCATAGCCATTGTCATTGCCAACGAAAGACGATCCTTTTCTCCACCACTCAATTGTCTCACTGAATCGTATGAAGATTCACCATAAAAGATTTGGAGATCGAATCTTTGCGAAATTTTCTTGTTCTTGAGAGTTCGAGTTGTCTTGATCTCTACTGTGATTGGTGCATGAGTAAACAATCTGTTGAGATATTCGGCCAAGTATCGATTGAGTTCATCGATGGAACTCTCAAGAGAGATTCTTTCTGCTTCAACTGTTTTCTCCAACAATCTCTTACACGCGGCACATTCAGTCTCGGCGTTAGTGGCCGCAACCGTCTTTTCTTGCATGGTCTTATCAAGAATGTATCGCTGAGTAATAAGATCGTTAGTAGAATTGAAATGCATAAGACGATCAATTTCGGATTGGATTCCCTTCATATCCCCTAGGATACCTTCTGCAGATTTACCGTTCAATGCGACCTCGAACGCGGTGATACTTTCATTGAATTGACCGATGTATAATTCGTATTGCTCAATCATGACAGTATATCGGTCCACATTTTGAATAGCACTCTTGATGGCTGCCATTTTGGTTTTCAAATCTTTCAAGGCATCTTTTGCAATTTTAACTAGTTTGGCTTCGTCATCAGTTGTATCCTCTTCTTTAGGTTCTTCAACCTTAGGGGGTGCAGTTTCTTCAGATTTTTGGATATCTTCTAATAATGTGTGGTAAGTCATCCAACGACTAGATAATTCTATACGTTCCTTTTCCAATTCACTAACAGTCTTTGTTGTAGTATCTTTGACTGAATCCACATCCAATAGTGAGAACGCTTCCACCAAAGATGAAATAACATTATTCAATCGTACCAGATCGTGATCTAATTTAGCCACTTCAGTATTCAACTGCAATAAATCTTTCTGTTCGTATTTGCATTTCTCGTGAGTAACATGCTGTGTGGATTGAGTAGATGCAGGTAACGGAGTAGGAGCTTGAACAATTGGGGTAGTAATGACAGGCTTAGGAATACCAGGCATCATCTTAGGACCTTTAACATTCTTAGCAAAGAATATTGGTTTGGCTTCTGTAGTTACTGCCACTGGTGTAGGAGGATTTTCGGCCGTGAATGTCGTAATGCTAGGTGTCATATCGGGATTTGAATCTTGAACTGGTGATGGAGTTGGCGATGGTGTGGTCTTAGGCGTTTGGACAGCGCTCTTCTGGAGAGCACTACCATCAGGACTAAAAATTAATGTAGTTTGACATTCAGGACAATCCCATTTCTTATTCAAGCGATACTCTTCGATAACAGTACTAACATCCTTCAACTTACTCTTCTTCTCATTCAAATCTTTAGTCAACTTGACGAGATTGATCTTGGCGTCGTCAATAGATTTGTATCCGCTGTTTACCAACATTAAATCAAAATGCTGTTTCTTTCCATCTCTCAATTTGATTTCTTCAATTCTCTTAATTAAGTCTTCTTTCTTCAATTTTAAGACTTCTTCTGTAATATCGCCACCTAGACAACTTTTCAGTACATCAGAATTCTTTGATTTGGACTCGAGAAGATTGTTATGATGAGATTCCCAATTCTTGTAAGTTTGTGCTTGATGTTTCAGAAGAAGCAAAGCGTCATTCTTGTTGGATGAATTGTTTGAATTTGCTACAGATGATAGATGTTGCTGGATTGCATTTTCAATAGTCAACAATTCAGTCGCATGATCAACAGTGCGAAGATCATTAAGAATATCCTTGTCTCGCTCATAATTCGTTTTGTATTTGGCTAATTGGTCTTGTTGTGCTTTCAAATTAGTTTCATTTTGGAGTACTACTCTATATTGGCCATCAAGCATATTGGATTGGTTTCGGAGTTCCTTTACGCGAGAGACGACTTCTTCGGGTGTGAGATTGTCTTTACTAGCTTCCTCCTGTTGCTTTTGCAATCCGGGATACGAATTGTCAAATTGCTGAATGTTCTTGATGGCCATATCAAGTTGTCCTCTAGTGGTGTATGTGTTAGCTTCATATTGTTTAAGTCGTTCTTTAATGGGTCCTTTTAACTCATCGGTCTCGTACCCTTTTGTTGAGATCTCCTTTATCAATTTTAACTTTTCTGCATCCGTACCACTTAAAAACAACGAGAATTCCTTCTGTCGCAAATAAGAGCAAGCCAGAAAAACATTCTGACTTCCGAAACGAGACTCAATTATTGATAGAGCATCGTCTCCCGTATATTCTTTTCCATAAGGAACTGGTTGATCATCGCCGATTTCGATACCGCCGCTTGAATCTTTCTCTATCTCTCCTGCACCTTCAATGACTTTGGGAGCTGCCATACCTACTGGATCAATACCATCGCTAATCCATACTTTGAAAAGACTAGGTGATTTTTGACGATAGACAATTATGTCTCCAATGAAAATCCACACCCAACATCTTGTGGTGTTGAATCGTTCGGGATGGGAGACTCCATTGTAAAATGCAAAAAGAAATGCATCCATGAGAGTGGTTTTACCTACTCCAGATGGACCATTGATCAATGTGGTTGAATGTCGTGGAATTTTGACTTCGGCTTGCGCGTAAGTGCGAAAATTGGACATTTGCATGATGATGTTCTTTCTACGTTCGCCGCGACTATACATCGGGTTACTATTGTCGTGCATGATATTAGATTTAGACATAATGTTCTTGCTCGAGGTAGGTTGGAGGTGACGTTCCTGTTTTGTTTTATTTGTGAAAATTGACTCATTAAATCCATTTTTATCGTTTTTTAGATGTCCATTTTTATCATGGTTGTTGCGTCAAATCCATTTAAGAGCATTCGTTGATAAAATGTGGAAGTAGCCATCAACCAATTACCTGTTGTTCGAATGAAATCCAAGTAACCAAGACTTGTTGCATTAACCATCAATCTAAATCGATTATCTAGAGTATTTAACTCGTCTTCATACTCAGTGCAGTAACGATCGTCATAAAATTTGATTAATGCCAATCTTCTCAAGTATGGTCCAAGATTCCCAGCTTTGGTTTTGACATTAATATATTTCTCTACTTCGAATGTCAACATCATGACAATTTTATCCTGCAAATCTGTACTTTGTCTAGGATCGAGGTAATGCCATTCTCCTTTGCGGTCAAGAGTTTGCATCTGAATCTCGGTTAATTTGTCTGGACTGATTTCAGCAAAGTTTTCGTCCCAGTCTGAGAATTGACTACCTAGATTAAAAAGGAAACAAACAAAATCAGCAACACCGTCTCGAACCATAGGATCTTCGTTGACATGATGGCGAATCGTGTTGATAATTTCAAGTTGATATGATTTTCCAAAAGACGGTTCGTTCTGAATTCTAATCGCCTTGTCTTCTTCAATATTCAATATAGTCATTTCTAAGTCAACCAATATTCTATACCATTCTGGTTCTTGTTTCCTGAGCATCGGTCTAAGGCGAGGTAGAATAACATTTCTTAGACGACGAATACAACTAGGAGAGAATCGTTTCCATTTCCTGATATTTTCAGGATTACGCGCAATACTAGCGGGATCAAAATAATCTTGAGTTTCCCTAAAGATCGCTTCCAATTCTTTCAATTCATAAACGAAATAGGTGGATAAACCATCGCCTACTCCATAAAATAGAACTTGTCCTTTCTCAAAATCTTGAATACTATTACCACTCAGCGTTTTCATATTTTCTGCGGCAACAAAGTGGTCTCTCGTATATTCCACGCCAGTGAAGAATTGTTTACTCATGTATTGTTCCATCAATTCCTCCGCTACAGCAAATACCGGTTTCTCCAAATTTAAATCGTCCTCCTCCTTAATTCCGGTATCATCATACAAACCGAGACCACATACTTTGAGACTAATACCGTAAGAATTTGCAACAGGATACAATTCTGATTTCTTCAAATCGATGTCATTGTTAATCGGATTCATTACATTAAAATTATATGGGACTTCAGATTCTTCTCTGTTGATGCTCAGAACAGGTCCAAGTGGAGTAAGAAATGCTCTACTATCGATATCACTCAATTCATCCAACATTCTAAGAATAATATCGGAAATGATAGTTTTGTTTGTATGGGTGGTTAAAACGAGTGGTGTCAACGTCCCTAACCCTAAAACACCAGCCATATGCGCCAAATCAAAATAATTGAAATTTGTAATTAACCATTCTCGCGTTGTTGATCCCACGCGAGAATAATAAGTAGTTGGTCCTTCCTCCAAAATATCACTTGCAGTCTCAAAATCAATGATTTCTAGGCCCGGATAGAATCTAAATTCGGATCCGGCTCGGTTAAAGAGAACTTCTTCACGCCATTTCCACATACGAAGACGATCAAGCATCCAATATTTGAATTCGATGATCAAATCCGAAACAATTTGTCGATTCTCTTCTTCAGGAGCAGAACCATCTAATTCAATATCCAATTGGAAAAGTTTACAAAATGCTTCCATTTCTTCAACAGAGAATTCTTCCAACTCGACATAGAACAACGCAGCCATTATGTCAGCTGCAACCCCAACTAAGTTGAGGATGTTAACCAAATCTGTTTTCAGAAAAGCACGGGTCTCATTCATCGCCAAGACCATCTCATCCTCAGTCCAAGGTTCATCGGTATACGGATTGGACTCTTCAGCATCAATGCCACAGATGTAACGAAATGCATTACTAAATTGCGTGTATGTCGATTCATCTTCAGGAAAGTCATTGGGATCCGGGTGATCATGACTACCATCCTGTAGTCTTTCTCGATCTTGCATAGAAAGTCTAATTTCACTATCCGTAGGATCGGTAGAATAAAGTGGAATCGCCTCCATCTGGTACCTTTTTAATATTTCTTTTATTATGGTTGGAATTTTTTAAAGCGGGTCTTTCGAGATTTGCATGCAAGACTTTTTAAAATCTAGTTGGGTAGATCTTAGAAGACCTTTCCCATCTGCATGCTCATGCCGACGTGATTCCAGTGAATGTTGTACTCATTCTCACTGAGCTCGAGCTTCAAAGCAGCCTTAATCAAACCAAAGGTGTCCTTTCCGTTGAGAATTTGCTGAAACTGATGGCAACGCTTTCCAGACGCACTGAGAGCGGGCTTCTTGACGGGCTTTTGCTGAGCTGCTTGATGCGCGATCATCTGTTGCTGAACGGCGAACTGCTGTTGCTGCATCTGTTGCTGCTGCAGAATCTGCTGCTGAGTAGCCTGTTGAGGGATTTGAAAGTTGGGGGCGGCAGCCTGGACGCCAGCAGGCGCTGTCATACCGGCAAGTGCAGAAAAGTTAGCGGGGTTCATAATGTCAAGTTTTTGTGGCTGAAATGTCTCAGATGAATTTTTATTTATAGTTACATCAAAAAGGAAAAATCCATTTTCAATCCTAAAAGGAGGAAAAAATGTTAAGCGAAGATTTTTCGGATGTTCGCAAAATGCCGCAAGAGAGGTCCGCAGTCTTCACCCCAGAGGTTGAGCTATTGAGAAATTTCAAAGATACAATTCCTAATAAGAAAACGTCATCAAATTCGAGAGATGGAAATCCTGACAAATTGTATCTGAAGCTGGGTTTCATGGAGCAGAAAGATTTGATTGAAGGTATTCTAGCCAAAGTTCGACATAAAGATTACATGGATCCTTACATATTGATCATTGCCGCGTATTATTTTTCAGAGTTTCCTGACGGTATTTCTGAAAATGATTCAGACAATAGACAAAGAAAATTGACCCCGGCTCTATTCCGACAACACGCCCCTTCAATGATCAGATTGATCCCTGATGCGGTAGGAAAAACAATTCGACTCGAATCTGAAAATAGGGATGGTAAAAATCTGATGGAGAAGCAAATGATTGATGTTCTTTCTTACTATCGTCAAATTGTTCGTCAATACAAAACCCATGTGCGTTAAAAACCATATATTATAATGATAGAATCGCGGAGAATGTTGATATTTCGGTGTTTAAGCGCTACGTTAATTCGAAACATAAATAATAAAATTGGCTTAAAAAGTGAAAAAGCTTTGTTAAAAAAGTTGAATCTGCAAAAACAAAACAAGACAGATAAAATTCTAAATGAACAATACAAATAGTTTGAATACTACGCCTGAAAAGGGATTTATTTCAAAGGGGTCGTTGGGGGTGGGGAGTTATGCATCTGTGATACTTTTAGTCGATAAGACTGGAAAAGAATACGCTCTCAAGAAACCCTTTCTTGCATCATCCAAGGCGGCAGCGATCACTGGAATCGTTAATATGAAAGAGCTTCATATTATGGCGTCGGTGAAACACCCGTATGTACAAACTGCAAACGAAATCTATTTCGTAGATCCATGCCCCAACGATTACTGCCCCATCAAACCTGGTCACGCTTACGATAGAATATCATTTTTGATGTCAAAAGCAACCATAACGGCTCATAATATGGTGAGAACAATGGATGCCCCCATTTCACATTTGAAACGAGTAATGTTTCAGGTGACCTGTGCTCTGCAATTTCTGCACTCAGAAGGAATTTGTCATCGAGATGTCAAGCCCGGAAATATTCTTTGCTATTACGATAGAAACGGCATCGTCAACTCAAAACTGAGCGATTTTGGAATGACAAAACCCATGATCCGAGTCAACAAAAATTCTTTACATGCTGGAACATCATGTTATCGTGCGCCTGAGCTATTGATGCGCAATCCTGAATACGACTACAAAATTGACGTGTGGGCTTTAGGATGTACATTTTATGAATTAGTAACTAAGAAAACATTATTCAATGAACCCAACGATATGCAAATTTTAGATTCGATGTTCAAGAAAAGAGGAACTCCTAGTAAAGAAACATTGGATGCGTGGTGCACCGACAGTAGCGTGAGCATAAATTTAACTACTCATAAAGGAATTCCAATCCATAAGTTATTAAAATTGTCCGTGAATAATACTAAATTATTTAATAAGGAAACTTTGGATGGTTATGACAATCCAGGCACTTTAGCTCAATTTTGTGAATTATTGAACTGGATGTTACAAATTGATCCTCGCAATCGACCTACCATGGATCAAGTATTCCTTCACCCATTCTTTAGCGGACATTTTAATAATCCGTTAGGAGGATTACATCAATCGTGGACTCCTCGTATTGAAACCATTAGTGAAAATTACAGAACTCAAAAGAATGGTCAAATCGTACAATATTTCCCAAAGAAACATATCAGCAAGTGGAGTATTGGATCCTCAGTGTATTTGGATATTGTAAATCCTACACCAGAATATACCGTTGAAATTATGTATAGTATTCGTTTTCAAGGATTGGATATTTACAATCGCGTACTTTCGATGATTGGTGTATTCAAATCTGATCTTGAATACAGAAAATTAGGTTGGGTTTCAGGGTACATGGCCAGTAAATATTTCTTGGATGAAGCTAGCGCTCATTTATGGGATTTGTTCCCAGAATCACCAACTCAGATAACAGCAGATGAAATTTCTGTTTACGAACGAAACATTCTACGAGTATTAGACTTCAAAATTTACGAACATACGATTTTTACATTTTTGAAAGAGAGAGCTTTCTATGCAGTTTTGTTTCTTTTGATGCTCAAGCCAGATTTTGTTTATGACAAGCCAGTCATCGAAATCATGAAAATCTTTAACCGCGGAGTTGATCAAATTAAAATAACTAATCCGCATATGATGTTGCCGACAGATTAATCGAATAATTTCTAACTTCCTCCAAAACGGGTTTTTAATGTGGGTGATCTAGAAAAATAAACTGGGATGTAATTGGATTTTCAAAACGCGGAGCTCGAAATTTCAATCGTGGGGGTCGGCAACAGGACCTAGATTTTATTTCTAACGTGCACCGTTTGTTCATGATGGTTTGAGAGGGTTTTATTTTTCGACATTTTATCTAGTTTATGGCTGTTAGGTCAATTTCCTTAAAAAGTATGAATTTAACATGGGTCGCGTAGACTTTTAAAAAACGGCAGCTCCTAAATCTTACGGCAAAAATGGCTTGGTAATGATGTCAGATTGAAATCGTAGTTTTTATGGGAATGAATTATTTCAACTCACATTGTTGACATTTACTTGGGTGTGTTAATGATCTTGTAAGATTGAATTTTAGAATTATTTTTCGAAGAGTGGATTGAAGTTGTAGGATTTTTGTAATTTTTTCTGGGGACCAAATATACGCGGGAAATTGGATCTAACGTTGTAATGACCGAAAATGATTTATTAATCTATTTATGTTTTCATTACCGTACAAATTACGTTTTTAACCACCCCTCAACTACTATTCACCAAATTCACTATTCATATTGCCATATTCTTTTCTTTCCATTCTCGGCGAGCTTTCTTACGTCTATAAACGCGTACCAAAATATAAATTACAATTAATACTAACACCACTATGATTAGGATTATCCATCCTAGTCGACGTCTTATTTTAGCATGATCTTTGTAAATTATAATTTCTTTCCCGTATAAAATTGGTGTTCCTGCTCGCATAGGAAAACTATTTTTATGTGATGAAAAATCCCCAGGTTGAACTTGACTGGTATCAAAATCGTGTTTATAAACTCCCATGTATAATAACATATTAGCGGCCAATTGAGAGCATGTAGTTTGTTTAACATCGGCACCACCACTTGAAATAAAATGATTACTTAGCATCACATTTAGATCGAAGAATGGTTTCTGCCTGTTAGACCATGCAAATTTTTGAAAACGGCGTGCCCATGCTCTGGCCTCTTTTGCATTTCTATCAGGAAGATTTAATTTTCTTACTGTGATTAAATCATACATTTTTGCGATGGTACTCAATTTGACAATTCTAACTCTCTTATTTGCGACCAGACCGGTCATCAAATCTACGTAGTCGCAGCTTCCTAACTCAAAACTGAATAAATCTACTTTAGTTCGTCCATCTCGATAAGTCATTTCTACCCAACATACCATCCCGATGTGACTCCATATTGAAGCAGTGAATGTCTTAATCACCAGTGATGCCCATCCACTACCACTAAATAATAATATATCGCCTGTCCTATATTTTGTTTGTGGATCCAATACTCTCCAACTAACAACTCCCTTGAAATCGTCAACCGGATCCATTTTAATTTTTATTGTTGAAAATCTTCTTCTTAAAATCGAATCGTTAGCCTTTTTAACATCAGATTTCAAAATCTAATCTGAAACAGATTGCTACAAAAGAATGGGAGTCTTAGGATTAATGAATCTTTTGAGGACCTTGGATCCTAAAATCGTCCAATCGATGGACTTGTCTCAATTGTCTGGAGGTAAATTAGCAATCGATGTTGCTATCTCCACATTTGTATTCAAATCCCAGTACATCTCCAGAGTGATTGACAAATTGGATTGTCTTTATTACGATGTTGATGCCGACAAAGCCAACCAATACATGATATTTGAAATTCTTAGATTCAATTTTAATGTGTTGAAAGCAAACGTCATCCCTGTTACAGTCTTCGATGGAAAATCCCCAGCTCTCAAAGATGCAACAAAAGGTGCTCGAATTGATCGAACCGCACAAGTAAAAGTCAAGATTGATGAGTTGAGAAGAATTGGTCGTTGCTTGGTTGATGCCGGTCAAAATGGTAGAGTTTATCAAATGTCACCAGAAGAAATTGCTTTCCTTCAATCATTCCCTAAGAAGATCGAATCGATTGAAGGACTTCGACATCGTCTTAAAATGTTGATTAAATCCTACATTATTATCAAACCGGCTGAGCGTGAACAAATTAAGAACATTCTTCAAATTATGGGTCTTCCGGTAGTCCAAGCACCATCAGAAGCAGAATTTTGTTGTGCAGAGATGGCAAAGCGTAAGGATGTATCCGCTGTATATTCTACAGATTCAGATTGTATTATGTATGGTTGTCCTATTTTCATTAACAAATTGAGTTACATGGGTGGTTCGTTAGTACCTAAACCCCCAATCGCTCAATGCTATACTTATAAGAACGCCTTGGAAGTAACTGGCTTGACGCAAACCCAATTTTCTGAATTATGCATTATGTGTGGTACAGATTTTAATTCCAATCCTCCTGGTATTGGACCCGCTGCAAGTCTCGAACTCCTTAAGACATTCGGTAACATAAAAAATATGATGAAAGTGCAATTGGAAGCTAGACGATTTGTAGAATTGCATCCTAAAGCCAAGTTAGACAATATCGTAAAGAAACTTATTAAATGTGATTTTTCTGTACTCAACTACGACGAAGTCAGAATGTTTATAACTACTCCATCTGGTTATGATCCAAAAGATTTGATTCCTAATATCCACCCGTCTATCGCTAAAGAAGCTCCCGTGAAATTGAAAGCTCTTTTATCCGAGAAATACTACAACAAATTCTTACCATACCTTAATAAAATTATTGAAATTTTAAATGTGATGGCCAAGCCCCAAAAGGCCAATAAGATTGTGAAGAAGAAAGAGTTTGCATTTGTGCCCCCCTCCGTTCCCGCTCAGAAGTTAAATCTTAATGATTCTGAAGATCATTCTGATGAGTAAGGAAAATATACATGTATATTTTTTCAGGAAACTCGACGAGAAGAATTAAAATAAAAGTTGCAAGTAAAAAAGTTGAGATATGTCGGATAAGAAGTCTAAACCCAAAACCAAGACACCATCCGGATATGTCAAGCGTGGCACTTTTCTAGGAGTGACTCTCACAGTATTGATTCTTTTCGTCATCGTGACCATATTTGCAGTCATAGTATTTTTCTATTGGAGGCGTGACCGGGCTGAGCTGCAGAACAATATCATGCCTGTGTGCAGGGCTACAGCATGATAAAGTCAAATAAGATATAAATTTATTGCTTTTTAATTCATTATCTACAATCGCATTAAAAAGTTACCTCTTAAAATTTTCATCTGCCTCTAATCTTGTTTCAAGCAGGAGTATCCAAAGAAATCTCCTCAGGAATTTTTGTGTAAATTCAGTATGTAATGTAAGATTCCGAGTACCACTTCCATGTGTCCATAAATCGTACAGACATAGAATTTCTCCTCTAAATGAATTTCGAGATGCAATGCCTTGAGAATTCATTCGTTTGCCCGAATTACTTACAATATAATGAAATATACGAATGTCCTCGCTGGGATAAAACCATTTGAGGTTTTCTTTTCCTTTGAAATTTTGACGATCGCTGTGAAATGTACTTCCTAAAAGAACGTCTCGACCACATGGCTCTCTAAAATACCTAGTTTCACTATCGACCGGCGACAATTCCATAAAAGTTTCACTAAAAGGATCTAAATCCAAGCTACAATATTCTTTAGAATCGAAGAAGATATATTGATCATTTGATGATGGTAATTGTTTGTCTGGGTATGCTAAACCGTTAACATAACTGGAAACAAATATGCCTGTAGGATTGTATCCATCCAATTTGGATCGTTGAGGTTTGTAAACGACTTGACGATTACCATCTTCCCTAGGAGTGATTTCTTCGTATATTTCAAAAAGATTTTGAGGATTCTTACATAACGATCTTTTCACACTAAATACTTTGATTGACGTGAATAAATCTCTAATGATAGTTCTAATCTTATTGAGTCCATCCGTATAAGATGGTTCCACTGAATAATTATACCTGTCGAGTGGGTGGAATGAATAATAAGAATTACTAATGTAATGCCCTCGGATATCGAAACAAGTTAATGGGACTAAAGCTAATATTTTAGATGGTGTGTCTACAGGATCAATTACATAATGCAAATCGAATGGGCCTTTGCAGTGATGATCCAATACTAAAAATTTCATTTGCCGACCTTGTGTATTTGTAATCGGATTGATATCTTCGTAATGTACTGCGATACTACTGTGTAGTGAATAACCATTCAATGCTCTGTTGATTGCGATAATGTTTTCGTCATCATCTTGATCTAATTGATGGTTTTGCTTGAGATGTTTAATACATGAATGGTAAGTCCCCATAACATAACGATATCTGACGGTGATCTTATCATAAAGATTGTCATCACCTTCTCCGCTTTGACCAAATTCTAAATCATATTTGTAAGGTAATTTAGCATTATTATTCACGTACGAATAAAGTCTTTCAACTTGATTGGTTGTTAATCTTTGGCTTTTGTGTATTAGTATGACATAAGAGGTAACTACGGTCTGAATGACATTTGGATTTCTTGCGCATTTGGCATCAGATATCATATCATTGGCCCAAGAAAGGTCTGACTGAAAACTTTCTTTTAATGATGGAGATGGTGTTCTTTGCGAATCCCCCGATTGATCACTAGACGAAATTAATGGAGATGATCTCAGCTTAGTTTCTCGAGGAATATCCCAATCGCCGACTGATACATAATTGATATCCAAAATAATTCCTCGCACACCATACAACGCACATAGACTGTTACTACTTTTGTCAAAATAACATGGTAAAACAGCCACGATATCAGATCCGACGTTGAAACGTAGATCTCCTTGGGATAAGATTCTAGGCTTTCCACCGATAGTGGATGACCAAACACTTTGATTATTTTTGTGTCGGTGCTTGTAATTTTTCAGTCTATCCGGAGAGAATGGTGGATTATCATTATTTTCACTATCACTATTGGTATCGGACCAATCATGTGACGTATCTGGAACTAAATCTAATGATGTATCTTTGGGTGATTCTGGTGGGCTGAATTCAAACTCAGAATTTATCAACACTCCTTTCTGAACCCTAATTGGTTGGGTCTTCTTGATTGGCGGGACTTTTGTCCACGGAGTTCTACTCATTTTTTAGTTGTTGCATCAAATAAAATGGAAATTTAATTTTTATTCTCAATAATTAAAAATGGATGTGTTTCGTAGTCGAAACTCGACTGCAGTTCATTCATATGCAGCTCAATGGCGTCAAGCAGTAAATCCTCCTGGGGCACCATCTGGTCTCTACATCCTTGAAGAATGGATACCCGAAACAGAAGAAGCAGAACTTTGTAAATTTTTAGGTCAACGGCCTTGGGCAGATCATATGTCAGCTGCCCGTCCAACTCAGCATTTTGGATACAAATATAATCGTAATGGTACTTTAAGCACACATAAGAAAATAGCTGGTGATTGGGGTTTGCTTGAAACATATAAGGCTAGATTAGAGAAGGAAATTCCAGGCGTTGTTATTGGCCAAGCTTTGGCCAATATGTATCATCAGACAACCGGTATCGGAGCCCACACCGATAAAGAAACAGATTTAGTGTTTGGAATTAACATTGCCGGCGATATTAACATAGTGTGGACCAGATTGATGATGAATCCTGCAACGGGCCAGGCAGAAAATGTCAAATACGAGGCTTGCATACGTCGTCGATCACTTTATATAATGGTAGATGAAGCTGCCACGGTATGGGCTCACCAAATTAACGGAATTAAGAGTGTTCGTTACCCGGAGTACAATCCACAATCTCCCCAGTATGGTCAATTAATTCATTCCGTGAAGAAAGGAGAGAATTACGGCCGTGCTTCAATCACATTCAGAGAAATTGTGGAATAATGCTTATGTGGCGTTGTCTAGTCCTGGACAAGGTGTTGCCGAGCCTTGGACGTTCGCTTCGCTCACTGGCTCGGTGATACAAATCTTATTTTAAAAGTCTTATTCGGGGGTATTTAAAAAGTCTTGGTCAGAATAAGGATTTAATTTGTTTTTGTAAGATGGGATTTGGAGATTTTTGTAGATTATTTTTCGAGGAGTGAGAAAGAAGTTGTAGGATTTTGTTATTTTTTCGAGGGAGCCAAATATACGCGGGAAATTGGGTCAACGTTTTATAGGTGGAAAGTGATTTATTAATTTTATAGATGTAACGTATATGGTTGTACGCGGGAATTCAACTCAATATAACCATCAATTGTAAGACAATCAATCATTTCTGATAATATCTTACCACGCCTTAGCTAATGGCCAATAAAAAAATTAAATTTAAAAATTTTTTAAATGAAAATAAAACAATCGTAATGGTTACTACATTTTCATACAATATCAAGTTTGGGGGACGGATTTCACTTGGTCTTTTTCAGAAAGAGATGTCATCTACCTGGACTGTGAATGAAATCTACAAACAGCCCATGTACCAGGATAAATACAATGTTGTACTTACTGCAACAAATGAAAACAATTATATGATGGAAATTGTTTTCTTTCCCGAAGATGTCAATGTCTTCGGATCATACTATTATGCAATCAGGCTATATCCACTGCGAGATCGAGAATATGATCGAGATATTATCACAAATGAAGAACCTATTTCTGTGATGAGTGGAAGCTTCGATGCTTTTGGATTTGGACTCAGCCCCACAATCTGCTTTGAGACATTCCTCCCGTTGGTGAAGAAAATGTCCAAGGTCCCCGAATTCGAAGATCTTAATATGATTCCCCACGAGTACATCCTAAACATCATTAGGAATTAAAAAGTCATTCCCTTTACAATAGGATGACGATGTAGTTGCATTTTAATAATAGTGCAACATCAATTTCGTATTGGCTTATTTTGTCATCCTGGAAAAAAGCAAAATGTGTTTTGCGTGGATGACTATTTTGCGCTATACTAATAAATGGTGTAGTATAATTATATATCTCCTCTTTGTAAAACATGATATTTACTCTCGGTTGATGAAATAACTCGTTCACGTCCAAGATTCTTCTCATGATAGCCAATTTGATGTGATTGTCTTTGTCTAAAAATCTAATAAATTCTACTTTAACATCCAGAGGACTATCTAACAAAATGCGACAACTTTTGAGAGCCATGGCATTAAAAAGATAACTTACATCTTTTTGCAATTCAATTGTGACCGGGTTATTTGTATTAAAGCATATTCTACCAGTAAATTTGACTGAGCTATATTTTGTATGCGAGGTTACACGAATAAAATCACACGAAGGTTGTAAATTATCATTCAACAAGATGTTTCCAGGATCACCATTAGCAAAATGATAATTTAGGTTAACGCATTTGATCGTTTCAAATAATCCAATGTATTTTCTATACAACAATATTCTTATGTCCTTATTCAAATTAATATTTAGTCGTTTCAGGCATAGTATCATTTCAATGAAACCATCTTTCGATCCATCTGTAGGTAATGTCCCGGTTGTGCATATAATAGGATACGTTTTGTTCATCGCAGTTTTTAAGAAGTATGGATGTTTTAAAATTAAATTCGGTTTTAATGATGCCAATTAGCACGATAACAATCTACAGATAAGGAGATGGACGCTGCAGGAACCAGAATCGGCCACATTATTCCTGCTAACATGCCATCTAAAGGGCGGTGTCGGGTCTTAAAGAATAATATATTGGCTATCATTCCACTAAACATAACAATAGGCAGGGTATTAAAATAGGTTTTAATTAAAGTTCGTGTAAAGTTTTCAAATCTCATTGGAAACTTCAAATGCTTTTAAGGAGACGGCTATGATATAAAAATAAAATTCATTTTATTTGACCTACGTGTAGTAAAAAGCAAAATGCGCCAAGGCCGCATCAGTAAGAATGGCGGCGGAAAGAATTCTAAAGCTATCATTGCAATAGTGACTGCCTTATTATCGATCGTCCTTTTTGCGTTTGGTATCAGGAAAAATACATCTAAAATGTCTGAGATGTTAAGAAAATTTATGTCGGAAGCTGTCTATGAACAACCAGACGTGCTCGATGTAGATATTAATGAAATTCTTAATTCGACTAGGACTTTCACAGAAACATCTAATCAGCCTCACGCAACATTTACTGGAAGTACAATTAAATGGTTGGCTGATCGGTCTGATTTTTATATGATCTACCTATCAAATGAACCTATACCAAATCCGAATAGTAAAGATTGGGTTCAGCAACCAGAACCATTTGATCCAGACCCATTCAAATTAATTATGCTTGATAATATGACTCATTGGTTGCAGAAGATGGATTATGAAGTACAATTGAAAAATCAAATGAGTGAATATTTAACCGTCGAAGTACCACTTAACAAATTTTATTGCCGCATTGTCAGCGCCAAGGGAAATTGTACACCACTTCAACAATTTCCTCAACCACTCAAACATCATGACAATTTAAAGTATAAGAAATCTAAACTACCATTATCATGTCAACTCAGCCAGCGTAAAGGCAATTGGTTAGTTGATCTTGCATGGTTAGATTATACTAAATTGGATATAGAACTGGAAATTATCTTTGATACTATGAACGGGTTTCTATGGAAATATCCTGTGGAACAATTTGACCGAAAAATTACCATCGATCTGGGGTCAACCAAGTTTGGAATATGTCATTTAAAATGGTCGGTAAAAGGAGACCCGTATCGAACAACGCTTATAGGATCAATCTTCGAAAGAAAATTCCACCCAGAGCTTTTTGATTCAAGTGATTCTGAATAATTTCAATCTTAATATACCTCAAACCATCCTCGATGAAGTAATATTTACAACTATTCAGCTTCAAGAAAATAAATACTGTGTGAAAAAATCGAGATAAAAAACATCCCGTCTTAAAAAATAAGTTTCAAGATGGAGAATCTCAACGGAATCCTACTCATCGGTCTGATCATCGTTGCAGTGATTGTCATTTGCATTTGGTGTAGAGATAGCAACGGGCGTGGACGCGGCAAGAAGCGTGGAGATCGCGGAGACGGTGGTCACGGAAAGGCTAAATGTACCGATCCTTCGATTCGCCCCGGAGCACCAACCGATTTGGTTGTCAGCAGTGACGAGGCCTTCCAAGTCGCCGTTTCCTTCGCTGCCCCTGACTGCGAAGTCGATCACTACTGCGTGTACGTGAAATATTTGGACGCGTGTCCTACTCCCGTGAATGCTTCTCGCAAGAAGGTATCTTCTCACGGACATGGCCATGGATGTGGATGCCATGCTTGCTCTCCGTCCCCGGTTGTCTACGTCCCTGAGTCCCCTGACGTGAGCTGTGGATGTGGCCCTGACAATTACGATCGCGTGATTCAGGTTTCCGGTGGAGATCGTCGTGTGGTCATCACTGACCTTCGTCAGGTGGCTGCTTGCATCACCGTGACCGCCATCAACGGTTGCGGACGCGAGTCTAAGACTTCCAACTGTGCCAACGTGTGCATCAACTCCGATTGCGCCATCTACCCGTGCATCGTTCAAGACGATTGCCGTGGAATCAACCTGAAATGGCAGAGAGTCGGATGCGCCAACGCCATCCGCATCTACTACGATGGAACTCTGATGTTTGAAGTGCCGGGTGATGCCAGTGGTGTCGAGGGTCTTCCTGCCGCAGATGTGTCCGCCGTGGACATCACCGTTCGTGCCGTGAACGAAGGAGGAGAATCTGAGGACTACGCCGTCAGCACCACTTGCCCTACTCATTCGTCCTACGGATGCAGTCGATGCAGCCACAGTCCTTGCAGTTGCTCTCATTAAGCACTTGCTAAAAAAGTTTATTGAAACAAAAATAACAAATGTATTAAAAAGGTGCAATGAATCGTATTTGCCCTAATTGTCTAGTGGGGTTGTTGGATCATCAAAAATACAATTTGAATTCCATCAACCTTCCCAGAACATGTAGTCGGAATTGTGGTTATATTAGTTTTAATCCTAACTTCAACACAAAACAGAATTCCATGTCTGATATTACCCAAACTCCAGCATCATCCCCATCGAGCCCCATCGCAATTCCCAAAAATAACCTTCGCCGAAACTCTATTGTAAAAGGGAACAGCCCCTCGTCCTTTGAGGAATTTTCCCCGGGATCACCTATTCTCTGTTAGTTAAAAACGTTTTTAATTTTTCATTTTATTCAAATCGTAAAGAACACGTCAATCCTCATGAATTTCGGAGAAGAATTGGCTATCATCGAGGAAAAGTTACATGATCTCGTTTACAACCATGGCAACGAGATTCATCCTACGCACAAGAAGCATCTCGAAGAGGCCCAAATCGTCCTTGATAGAATCATCTTAACTACCAAATACCCATTGATCATCCTCGATCTAAATGGGGTGTTGATGGAAAAGGTCTATATGGATCGTAAAACTCCAAACTACAATAAACTTATAGTTGGATATTTGGATGAGAAGGGACGGCCTTGGTCTACTGTCGGCAATCATATTATTCGTCCTTCTGTCCACGGTCCTGAACTCCTCAAAAGACTTTTTGAATCTGATAAACGGATCTCCATCTGGTCCTCAGGATACACTAGCAATGTTGTGAAGTGGCTTAAGGCTATTTATCCTATGTACATTGATCAATTCTTTTTCGTTTGGGGTCAAGATAAGTGTACTCCCATACCAGTTGAAGAAAAGGATGCAAGACCAATTTTGTCCAAACCATTAACAACCGTGTTCGATGAGTACCCTCAATACAACACAAGCAATACCACCATAATCGACGACAGTCCCCAGAAAATGGAAGGTAACGATCTTGACTGCGTCATTTTTGTAACCGATGATGATACCATTGACAACTTTAAGTTCGTAACTGATCAAGTTTTTTAAAAAGTTTCATCTACGTCTCTTGCTGTCGATGTATTCTTTCATTTTGATCATATCCGGTTGATCTAATATTCTTCTAAATTCCATGACCATTTCTGCCGTGCAATGTGATTTTTCTGTCATATCAGTATTATCGTCTATCCATTTTACAATAGAAACCTCTCCGGTGCACATTGCCTTTAGATAAGTTCTGTTAGTTATTTGGTAACCGTTCTTAACCATAAACAATGCACGTTTGCCGGGATGGCTCCGATACTTATTTATTTTCTTTATATTATCGAATAATAAATGGCGAATGCGAGTTTGCGAAATCCATTTGGGAAGGGTGACAAAGAATCGAAACATTTCAGGGTTTTCGAAATGTATAGATTTATCGAAAGAATTCCATATAAAAGTTCTAGAAAACCCAAATTTATGGTCGAGTAGCCACTTTAATTTGGCTAGAGTATCTTTTCTTTTGCGATATTCGCCATGAGAAGAAATTTTCCAAATTGACGCCACAATTTTGACAAATCTTTCAGTTCCAATACTATAACATAAATCTTTGTCAATATAATCATAGATCATATTGATAATTTTGAATTGATCCCAATTGGGATCTTGTTCAATAAAACTGCAAGACTTGCATGTGGAGCAATGAATTAGAGGTTTCAGGATACGCTTCGTTAATTTAGGTAGATTCTTTTTGTCGATGGAATATGCAACTCCTAAATTGATAATATCAAGAGGCTCTAAGAATTGTTTAATCACACTAAAAGCATCTCTGGTAATATTCCAGTGTTTCCAAATTACTTCCATTTTTCAATTAATCTTTTGGTAGTTTATTCTGAAAAATATGTTTTAATTTAATTTTACCACAAAATCAAAACATTGAGATACTTAAAACAGTATGAACAACATTCTATCAGAAATTGATAACTTTACACTCGAAGAGTTTCGCGAGTTAAGAGACTATTGCAATCGTTCCATCGATAAGTTGAAGATGGATTCTAATTCCACTCTGATCATCATCAAGCCTGCTTCCTTCGCCAAACAAGATCATCTCAAAATTATGGACGAATTGACGAAAAAATACGGATACACACTTATGTCTGGAAAAACTATGCAGATTACATTGGAGCAAGCAGAGATGCATTATGAGGAGCATCGTGGCAAGCCGTGGTTCGAGAAAATCACCAGACAACTTTCATCTGGGCCTCTTTATGTCGCGGTACTCGGTAGCGAACATATTGATACTGTTTCTCGGATCAGAAAATTGATCGGTGCCACCGATCCAAAAGAGGCAGATCCCTATACTATTCGGGCTCGCTATGGTACGTGCGTCGACGATAATGTCATTCATGCGTCTGATTCGTCCGAAAGTGCCCACTATGAAAAACAATTATGGGCCGGTTTCATGAAGGAGTAATAATTAAAAAGCTTTTTAACATATGTTACACCATCCTTCCGGGCGTGGATTGGTGAAATATTCCACCGTGCTAGGTTTACCATATTTGACAAAATCATCTTTAAACAATTCGTCAAAAACAATATCATTACCATATGCCCATTGTAATACATCAACGCATTCAGATAACATCAGGCATCTAAGATGCTCAGAATGTATTTCTACGTCATTACTCCTAAATATCTGAATTACTTTGAAATTTCTATCTTTGATTAGTTTTGTTATGGTGAATTGGGAGAATTCATATTTCTTCGTCTTCAATAAATATTCAATGACACCAATTAATTTTTGTTCCAATAAGATTAATTCCATGTCCAAGTTATTTATATCTTCAAATGGGCATCCTCGATCGTCTAAGATTTTCAAGACATTTACCTGCCCAGTGTAAATCCCATGTCTATAAAGATCACTACTCAACGGATAATTGAGGGTGTCAAGATACCATAATCCTACATTCTTCCAATAACTAGATATACTATTGACAATGGCTATTTGAACAGTGGCATCTGAAATTTTATTATGTTTCCTTAGAAAATTGTATATTATAACATTCTTACGTGTTGTTGCCAAATTTGTCAGTGTATATGTTACATTATGATTATTCCATGGAAATACAAAGTCATGCTTAATCAACCACATTACCTTATCGATAGATTTATAATAATTTTCGGGTCGCATATCCCATTCGATGTATGCTAAATTAAGAACTCGTCGAGGTTTGATGCTACGACAATGGAGCCCGAGATTAACAGCTCGGTCAAGTTCGTCAAAGTTACAATTATTAATTATGACTTTCCACACGGGCAATGATAATCTTGGCATGATCTTCTCGTCGGTTACACCATAAGCTAACCCTAATGCAATACGGTCGGGTATCGTCAAAAACTCGTTAATTAAATTGAAGATATCCCTTGGGATTCCCCATGAATCGCGAATAACCTCCATCTCATTTTATTTTAAAAAGCTTTTTAACTTATTTTTCATTTTTGGGGACACCCATGGTCATCAAGCCATTCCAGCATGACGTAATCTTCATTCTTCAGCGCATACCCATAGATCACTTTGTCTAATGGCCACCCGAATTGGCATGCCCAGATCAAATCGCCTAGACTGAAAAGACTTGATCTAATTTTTCCTTCAGGGGTTTCGTCTACTTCGCCTGAAGAAAATTTCATAAAGGTGTTGAGGTTGTTAATTCTCGCGGTCCATTTCGGATCTACTAGGAATTTTGACATTGCCAAGTTCATCAAGGATTCTTCCCGTCTTGAAAGTGCATCACGTATTACCAAGATTAAATTCTCTTTAGCATTGTTATCGGTCAACCAGTTCAAGCGTGCTATAGTTGGGCGTAAGCTAATTTTAGACGCCACCTCAGCTTTCAACTGAGGCTTTTTCCGTAACTTAGGATCATCGAATCCGCAAATGATGTCCAGCCATGTATCTGTGAAATCAGCAGGCATGAATTTGCAAAATGTAGATCCCCATTTATCATCCAACAAAAATGAATCGAATTTCCTGGACTCAGAAAATAAATACATCAATTGCTTAATCAACCTGTCATTACCATGCAAATTAAATTTAGGCGCTTCAAAATCATCTGAACTCAAATTGTGACCATTTAATCCGTATGCATAATACAGCATCAAATGGTCCAACTCATTTATATAATTGCATATCAAAATGAAGGTATCTTTAGTTAGACCCAACTTCAATGCTATTATTTTATCAGCCAATTTAGACATTTTTTAATTCTCGTCTTGAAAAATTAATTAAAAACTTTTTAATGACCGGGGTTTAATCTGATTGAGCTTTGAAGCCCACGATCCAGAAGTAATCTATCAACTACTGCATCTTCTTTATGACTGCTGTAATCTCTATTCATAAAGTTAAACATTTCTTTTGCGATGGAGTTGAATATGGATAGTGCAGATGTTAAATCGATGTATTCATCATTGTCAGAGATTCTATCTACCTCAGGAATATTCATGATTTTTTCCCGAATTCTCCATCTAATTTGAAGATCCTTAGCCCACGAATCCAAAATGACATTTTCCTGGTCTTTCCAATTTGTACAGTCCATCAAATTAGCATACCATTCGTCGCTCATTTTGAAGATGTTTTATTTTTCCCAAAAACTTTTTAAAATATGGTTTTACCAGCCTATGAACCGAGGTTCAAGTTCTTGCTCGTCCAACCTAATGATATGTTTACTGATACCCGGTTCATCGAGGCTCCAGCACTCAAGCATGAATTCAGATGCTCGGATCATTTCCATTGAAACTTTGGATTTGGGAATCATACCAGATTCACAGCTGAATCCCCAGAGACCGATGTAGTATTTCTCGGTCTCGATCCATCCATATGGCACGCAACTATTTTGTACAGTGCTACGAAATTTGGTCAGCTCATCACCCTTCTCCAACTCAAATGTATGGAGACCAGCGCCCAACCAGAAGCAAGTTTGTCCGTCCCGAAACAAGACCGTGTTACAATCAAAATGTTCGTATCGGCGATCATCCACATTGTCGTACGAGCCTGACCCAAACCAAACTTCATCAACCAATCGATCCAAAACCTTTTCACAACCAGTGAGTCTCATAATCACAACGCGAAATCTGATTCTCTCCCGCATCATCATGAATACGAAATCCCCGGATCCATTGTCACAAACAGTATGAATATAACAATCCTTATGATTGATATCGTGTTTGATATCGGCCAGAAGTGATTTAGATTCGCAGTGCAACATATTAAAAAGTAAGACCTTTTATTTTCGTTTAAAAACTTTTAAAAAAATATTTTTTGCTAAACTTATAAAACATACGCAACAAATTCAATGGAAGATTTGCCTAAGGATATTGTACAGTACTTGAGCCAATTCGTAGATGAGGATGCGAATGAATGGGAAAATTTAAAGACCGCCTTCAAGAATCACAATCAAGCTACCATGGTCAAGAAAGAAGAAATTATGGGAAGACCAGCCTGGGTTGAAATGTGGGAGTCTCACGGCGAAGCCCAACTCGGAAAGATTCATTTTGAAGAGCCATCGTTAGAAAATCAAATTGGTTATGATGAATATAAAGGAAAATACTACATCAATATGATCGACTGCACCGGTGTAGTAATTATATTACCTATGACCATGCGTGACATCGTCGACAAGTTTAACCGCGATGCCGAAAAACTGATTTAAAAAGATGGTCCTACGTCTAAAATAATTCAGATTACAATGGAGATTCCTCACGTTCTTGGTCTTACAGAAATTTTTATTGTAATGGCTGCTACATCTGAGCCGTCAGTTACTTTCAACTGTTCGCCCAAATTAGAGTCGATTGGTGGTGATGTCTACAGAGGTTCGGTCAACAGAACCTTTGACCAATTACATGGGATTTTCTTCCCGGTCTACGTCACAGAATTGAAAATCTGGATTCAAGGGCTAGATAATGTCGAGCACATTATTTTTGATTGTGAAGACAATATGACTAAAATCTCGAATGTGACTTTTGCCGAACCCATTTCCATTTCCACATTGACGAACACCGGACACATCATTTATTTTGAGTACAAGATCGACCCGCGCACAGAAGATACTTTTCCAGATGCTAGACCTCTTATCAAGTGTACTCTGTATGAGGATCGTGAAGCTTATCAGGCTACTCTCCCAGCAGGAGGTCCAAAGTTGACTGACTTTGACTGCCAGGTCGTTTCCAAGAAGTAAGCGAGGGTTTTTAAAAAGTCGCCATGGGCGCAAATCCGTAGTCAAATGGATCCGCATTGTATACTTTGTCTTGATAACTGCTGAGAGAGTCGTCATTATATCGAACTCCGGAAATCACAATGATGATTTTAGTTTCTCCATTGGATGTCTCTTGGGTATTGAATGTTTTAAGGGGTTTAATTCTAGGATTTGAAAAAGTATGAAGAGGGAACAGGCCGCGGTCGAACGAGATGGTGTTGTTATTTTCATTAATGACGAACTCTTTGCGCCATACAAGACCATCTCTATCAAATAGTAATGTTATTTTTCCTCCAAGAACATGAACTCCACTATCGGTGAATTCGATAGATTTGATACCATCAAATGTAGATGGTAGTTTCCAAGAACCGATATTATCAGGATCTTTCTTCACCAGGCATCCAAAAAACATTCCATTAGCAACGTTTTCGTTTTTGCGATCTTCATAGCCAGGTCCTTGAATGAAGCCGTCGGACTTGTATAAATCTTGATAGAGTTGTGCATCGCTTTCTTTGTATGTCAACATATTAGTACGAACTGCATAAGATAATTTCTTATCTTTGACCAATGTCTTTACAGGATCGGTGGGGCTAGTAGGTGTATTTTTGTTGTAGTTTCCGTAAGTATACATACTTTTGTAAGGGGATAAAAGTGAAGCTACCGGACGTGTTATTTGTGGTGTTGTTAGTTGCGTCTTGTCGTTATGGAAAATGAACCGGTAGGCAGCATGAGTCTCAAACATATCTACGAGAGCGATGTATTGGTCCTGTCCGATAAATCTGACCTGGAATTCTTCTGTTTCGTCAGCAGTCCATTTTGAAGCATCCCACAAACGAATGATGAATCCACACAACTCCAACACTTCTTCACGCGACATAACATACATTAAATAAATTTTCATCCCAGTTGCTATCTTGTCAACCCATTCACGTTCCAGGGAATTATTGAGCAGATCAATCATCAATTCGGCGTTACCATTGCCAACTTCTACGGAATCGAATTCTTCCACCTTTACTTCCTCCTCTTCCTTATCTTTCATGATTACCTTTTCGAGTTCCATGGTTGTAGTACCGTAAGTTTTTCTTTTAATTTTGACTTTAAAGAAAAAGTTTTTTTAAGTTTCGGTGAAATACCTTATGAAAACTGGTTACTCTTGAGACATCGACAACAATTTTGTTGTCGATCAAATTCACGAATTCGGACAGCAATACCTTCGTTCGGCGCAGGAAGCACATCACAGTCTTCTCGATGCCCACGCGGAACCCACAACGAGTGTATTTGTTGACTTTGAATATTAACAACGAGGTGAAGTTTTTAAAAAGTGGTTTAAGAATCGAGGAAGAGTTTTAAAAAAGAAATTATGGATGCTGTCGACGATTTACTTGCTGATCTGGATTCGACATCCGAGCGTTCTCCGACCATCGTCAAAGAATCTCCCAAGAAACCCACCACCGAAGAATTGAAGGAGCGATTGAGAGAGAAGAAGCGTAATGGAGCTCGACAAAAGCAGATTCAACAAAAAGCAAAGAAATTGGCCAACCAGTCTCATCCCCTTGAACCAATTTACTTTTGCGAGAACAAAACGTGCACGACTATTATGAATATATCGGAAGTTAAGCGTTGCGCAGTTTGCAAAGTATTCAACTACTGTAGTACTTCTTGCCAGAAAGAAGATTGGACTAGAGGACACAAACATCTCTGTTCCAAGAAAGGATCGGACGATGAAGATACCGCGGCTATGATTAAGAAGAGATTGCTCTACATCAATGCTCACGGAATTTGCGACAAACTCATTTCAAAGTTTGGCCCAGGCAAATATTTGACGGTGACACAAACAAAAGATGACCATCCCGCTTGCATGTTCGCGGGTATGGCCGATAAATCCAATGTTTTGAATTGGAAAGAATTCATGAAAACTGCAGTTTTCACAACCACTGGGTACGATACCCTTGGAGATTTTTCACCCAAAGTCAAGGCGGCACAGAAATGCTACCCTGATAACAAAATCTTCCTCCTTTCTGTTGTATTGGATCGTGTTCGAGAGGGGCAAAATACTGAATGTGCAGTTCGCCTCTTCATTGCACCCGATTATGGGGAGACCATGGATGCCCCCATTGGCAAAAATGGCAAGATCACCCGCACCGTCACCAAATATCAGCGCCGTTAATTTGGGGTTTTGCGGTTTGGGGTTTTGTTGACGGCTTGGACGTTCGCTTCGCTCACTGCCGCCAATGATCTTAAAAAGTCTTGTTTGTTGTTTTGCCGAGCCTTGGACAGGGTTTTGCCTCGCCTTGGACGTTCGCTTCGCTCACTGGATCGGTTATGTTAGTTTATTGTTGTTGGATTTACAATGTGAAGCCATTTCTTACCATTGATGAACATTTCTTAATTTGTTACAATTTGGGTAAACAGGCATTAATTTGTAATTATGACGGTGCCAGGTGGTCTCGGTTTCATGAAAAGTTGAGGTACGATTTTGTTAGAGGATGTTACAGATATTGCCTGTAAAACCAATGCAATCAAATGAAGAAATGATAATTGTTGGTTTACGATGGCTGGAGAGTGTAAATAGACCTAACTCACTCAACAAAATCAAACGAAATTTAACTCAAGATAAATTTCATAACATTATAAACGAATACTAACTCTGAAATCGTCGACAAACGGTCACCCCCTCAACCGCCTTTTCACATCCCAGATCCCACGAAAAAATTACATAGGCGGCAGCGCAGCGTCCAAGCCGCCGTTTCACACTTCAAACAAAACAAGACTTTTTAAAACTAAATAACCATCATTGGCGGCTGTCTCACTCCCTGCGGTCGCTACCGCCAACAAAACACACTCATTAAACTTCGTGTTTCTGTAACGAATTGTCAAAGTAGAATTTCTTTATGTTATCTAAACTGTAAGATTTATCGTTCTTGTCGCCACGTAAATGATATGGCAATACAATTGGTAAACTATTTTGACGATGTTCAATGGTATCTGGATCCAATATGTTAGAAAATAATAATTTGTCTACAGTCTCTAAGCTTACAATGCGACCTATGAGATATGGACTTTGAGTTTGTATCTTATGAACTCCCAAGAATTCGATCAGGTCTTTCTTGCCGTAGTCCAAATAAGTAGGTGCTTTGGCATGTAACATATATTTTGTACCATTCACCCATCTGAAACAAATGATATCTCCAAAGACATGCTCAATTTCCATATCACACGAATCCATGTTAAAAATCCAAAACAACTTAGAATCACACACTGGCACACCCCATTTACTCAATAAATCTTTCCGCGTGTAAAATTTCTCCCTTAAAGCCATTTCTTTCTTGCTCATGACACTATTCTGAAATTCAATAATATATAAATAATCACCGACAACAGCAATGCTATCTGCAATTTTCAAGAATTCTTTCTCTATACGAAATTCTAAGAATTTGGGTAAAATGCGTTCTTGCCACCAACAATGCCAACTTGTTTTTCCTTCTGCGCTCGCACAATCCGCTCCTTCACCAGGCGCATGACAAAAATGATGTTGTTTTATTTCACCGCATTTTGCAATTAAATGGTGTCCTTCTCCGCAGAATAATTTGCCAACATGCAACGATTTGTCATAATTCTTAATTCCTAATCTCTGTCCATCGACATAAGCTATTTTCAACATGATCCTTTTAATAATCACCTCAAATACATTTAAAAATGCTTTTTAAATTTCAATAAATCATTCAAGCGTCTTGAAACTTCTTATTTTTGGGCGGCGCTGACCAGATCATCGATAGCCTCGGAAATGGCAGACAAATCCAGTTTGCGGCGGCGCTCGATGGTGTTAATCACCTGGTCGTAGCACTTGTTTGACTTCTTGAGCTCCTGGTTGTCTTTGACGAGAATTTCCCGAGCAATGTACTCAGCAGGGCGAGAAAGATCAGCCTCACTCAATGCATTGGCGAAGAAATCAGAAATCATAGAGTATTCCACTCCAGCAGCTTTGTACTGCTTCAATGCCATGACAAGTTTGATCTGAGAAGCAGCTCCAGCAGATCTCACTTGACCGCGGTGAACAGGAGCCGCCTTGTTGTTCTTACGTTCGTTAGTGCGCTTTCCAGCAAACTCTCGGCGGAGCTTCCAGTCACGTCCAATCATGCTTGTATCCATGGCATCAGGTGCCACATCACTGGGAGATACCTTGCGGACATCCACAGTCTTTGAAGGGAGAACCATCGTTCCGGATCCGGATGCCTCCGTGTTCACAGGGCAAAACCGGCTGTTGCAAGTCTGGCTATCGTTTTGAGCGCGCATCTTAGAATGAACTTTTTTATTGTTGCAAGATTTTATTTGAGGATTTTTTAATCATGACGAACAAAGTTTTTCAAGATTGATTTCTCCTTCATTTCCACCGTGCACAATCATAATTGGTCTAGGATGTAATTACGGTATCCAAGCGACTCTTTGTCATTTCTGTCAATCTTTACTTTGTAGAGAATGGTTAAAATGTCTTTGCGTACAGTATCTATAAAGACGAACAACGGATTTACCTGTTTTACCATGAAATTTCGAAATGGTTTGATGCTTGTATCGGTTGCACTGCGATATACGACAATTGCTTCCCATAGTCTGGTAATTCGATCAATGTACTTATTAATAGGTCCAAGAAATTTGACTATCTCTTCAATACCATTTAATAATCCTCCGGCAGAACGACCTGCTTGATTATCTACAAATCGGTCTCTTACAAATTCTGTACGGTTGGCCAATCCAGATTTTCTGATGATAGTATTCAAAGAATTGACAAATTTAATTGCATCTCCTTCCAATTGTTTAATGTCTGATTCCATCATACCCGTATCAATCATATTCAGACGATCTTTCAATTCCAATGCACGCGATTTAGATCTCTGATTTAGGAGGAAGTACAAATATCGTTGGTTGATATTGTTTCTATATTCCATAAATTGAAGAACTCCGTTAATATTTTTCCGGTCAAATCCTGTAACCATACGGTTTACAATTGATGAGGTTGCATCAGTTTCTCGTGACTCAAGAATTGCTTGAGAAAATGTCATGCAATCGGTACTGCATTTAAGAATTTTATGATCTCCGCCCGGTTTAACAAATACAGAATTGTCCCATGAGTCAGGGAATTCTCGTTGAATGAATTCGACAAATCGCATAACACTCACACCACTTTCATCGACGCATGCTTGTCCTCTTCGCATAGCAACATTTAAACAGAATTTAGCCGTATGTTTAGCTTGAACCGGAGAATTGAGAGAAAATAGATCACTTCCTCGTGATTCAGTTAACCATTTTAAGACATCTTCTCTATTATTCATGCCGAAGAATTTCATGATAGGCCACACTTCTTCAAATACGCTAGGATTCTTATCAGCCATGCTATACAACATAAATCCAATAATCTTGAAGATATCATAATATGGGCGGGCTTCATCTCCATAAATACCATATTCCAATGCGAACGAGGAATAATATCCAAAATGCTCTGCTTCAATACCAGTACGTTTTTCTTCTGCTGGTGATGGTGTTTGAACATGAGCTCGACCAAAATCAATGATTGTAGGAATATGACTACTCAAAATATAGATGGTTTGTCCATCCATCTCAAATGGAATATATGCTACTTCTCCGCTATCAGGTGCATCTGGATTCACCGGTCGAAGAATAACATTTTCGTTGTGTAAATCGTAATGAGTAAATCCGTTATTAGTCTGCCCAATTTCCAGTGCCATGGCTAATTGTAGTATATTAACAATGAAGAAATTTTTGTTCATTTGAGTAACCGCTTTTGCCATATCGGGACCAACGATTTTCTCGTAGATTACATAATTGACGTATTGTGCTGGATCAACGCCATCAAGACCACACAGTTGATCAATCTTCCCTGTCAATTTATCGTATCGTGGAGGACCACATCTAAATCCACCCAGAATTTGGGCATAATTTAAACATTGAGATCGTAATTGGTTAGTTCCAATCAAGTGCTTAGATTTCCCATCTGTACCTTTAAAACTTCCCCCATTAGCAGTAAAGTATTCGTGAGTCAAGTTATCGACTTCAGGATTTTTAGGTGCTTTGATAATGAACAATTCTTCTCCTCCTTTGACATTCGCCAACATAGCAACTCCTTCGACTGAATCTCCTCCGATTTTCTTCGTATTAGTGAAAAAATCTCTTACATAATTGGAGCCAGTAAGACTTTGATCACTCACCAATCCCAATTTCAACATACATGAAATGGCTTTCATGTATTTGGGCTGGTAGAAATGATTGGTCAACTGATATTTTAATTTCAGTTCGTCGATCTGGTCGAGAATCTTGTCTCTGTTAGAATCTTTTGATCGAGCAGCTCCTCCATCGACATTATCCAGTGCTTGAGCGCAGGATTCGTCTCCTTCAATGATTTTCGATTCTTTGAGAATTAGGTCTTTCATAAGTTGATCTTGAGGATTAACTTTTCGCATCGTGATTTGATGTTTCTTTTCGTTGTTGCGACTTTTTTAGTTAGCTGATTTATGAAAATTTGATGCGAGGAGGCATTGATCTTGCTGTTTTGGCGAATTGAATCAAAAATTCTCTACCACCCCAAGTTTGATAATGTAATAATCCTTCATTATTGATGGTATGAATATCAGGATAAATATTTTTCTCATAATACTCTCTAAATGCAATTAATTCATTCACGTAAGCGACTCCCAATGCAAATCCTTCTACTTTACCGTCTAAATTAATTGCATGGTAAACCCATAGCAAATCGTAATAGTATGCAATGCGTAATTGTAAATTCTTTAAATATTCAAACACTTCCAACCATTTCGGGGTATCCAATTTGTTTTCTACACGTGGAATAATCAAAATATTCTTATGGGGTAAAGGGGCGAAAAACTTAATGGGTTGGAATGAATTATTAAAAATGGCTAAAAGATCGTTACGTTTACTTCTAACATACAATTCCACGTCAGGGTCTCGTCTTTGAAATCGAAAGAATTTGGATAGACGTATTAAATCTGAATTGTTATAGTCTGTTTTCATATTTGCTGGAAATGCATCTTGAATTAACTGGGATACAGTGTAAGAATTACTGTTAGCATGTAAGACTGGAATAATATCAATCTTGCCCTGTGCATTTTCAAAATTAAAGGATGGTACAATTTCAGTTGCATCTCCCATGTAATAAAAGAATGAATTAAAAATGGGTCCACCAAAATGATTCATTAATAAGGGAAAGAAATTAGCAGGGGAGATCTTACCTTCCTTCAATGCTGTGTATTGCGGCATACCACAAAATAAACTTTCATTCAATAGTACATGAGTATTTGCATAACCGGGTTCAAAGAAATAATCAGCCATGAAGTTACCAAACATGATAATTTCATTTGACGACATATTCTTTCGAGGACCACTACCCATCAAGATAGCATGAATAGATTTGATTAAACGATACATATCGGCCATTCGTTCACAAGTTACTTCAAAATCTATCGGTAATTTAGGATCGCGTTGTGTGTCTCCAAAGACCGTCAATTCGTCAGGCTTGTTAGGGTCAAGGGGGTATTTGATTTTGGATCTCCCATAGTCAATTATTGTAGGACAGACGCTTGTCAATATGTAAGTGTATCCAGTTGCATTAGGCTCAAAGAGATTCGATTTGTATGGAATAAGTTTCTTTTCCCCTAATTGACGTATAATAACATTGTCTAGATGCAAATCTCCATGAGTAAATTGATGGCCTTGTCTATACGCAATAGACAATGATATTTGCAATTGAACGATAATGGATAATAATTCTGAAATGGTAAGATCACTATCGGGATCGGTAACATAATCGTAAATTGTCACTCCTTTGACGAATTCATACAACGTGTAATTAAAAATATTCTCGCAACTTTCACAAATCATTCTGCTACCCCAATATGATGGGCCGCATTCGAAATTACCCATCATTACAGAAAAATTAGGAGTATGCTCTCTCAAACCATTAATTGCGAGTCTGGTTATAGCAGATTCATTTCTCAACTCTTCACTATCCACTACTGTATAAGGTGTCTTGAGTACAAGTGAGAATTTAGATTCCATCGGAGCAACTTCATATACGAATCCGCCTAATCCAGTTGTCATATTGTTAACCATCTTGAATAATGGTCGTGCTAAAATCTCACAAGGATTATTCCTATCCAACACAACTAAATTGATAATCAAGTAATGAACAGCGTTAACAATCTTGGGATCGTACCAATATGACTGTAGAATCTTATTCAGATGATCAAAATCAATCAATTGTACTACAATCGATTTGACGTGTTTGGCCTTATCCAATGTAACTTTGGTTTGAGGTTGACCAGTTACTATCTCTTCAAATTCAGTTGAACTGACATCAATCCGGTTATTCGCGATCACTTGAGCATAAATTGGTCTTAATTGGTCGTCAAAACTACCACATTCATCTAATCTACTTCTCAGAAAATTACTTTCAAAGTCGAGTACACCCGGGGCATAGAAAAATGATGCCATACTTTTTGAATTAGAGTCTTTTTTAATCTCGAAAGACTTTTTAATTAATTGGATTGTAGATTGGGCTAGTCAATAAATCATCTTGTCCGTCAGCCCACGCACGCGCTACATAAGGTATGAGAATTTGCTTGACGACTGATCGAGATAAGTATGGCGAGGCTGCTTGTATGATGATGAACCAAATCTCATCAGGAAGACCAATTCTAAAACTGCGATACAATCCTGGAGGAAAAAGATCTTGCGGGGAAACGTTTTGAGGATGAAATGTTGCTGTCTGTTGAGTTCCAGGATTTTCGGTTAGCCAATTCAATCCTTTATTCATCTCATTGTTGATTGATTCCTCTCTAGCTGAGAATTCGATTTCTCCTTCTTTAAACAAATCGCAAAGTCGTTTACATTGATCATTTTTGGTAAAAGACTTCTTCATGTTGTCGTAGGCTTTAGTCTTTGCTTTAATAGACAAATCGGCTCCGGCTTTGTTGCGATCTCGAATATTGGTCGCATTTGCAACAATCAATTTCTCCTCGGCAAATTCGGCATCATCGTTAATGATACGCCATTCCTCCAAAGGACAATACTTATTCGCGTAACTGACTCTTGTATTATAGTAGACCGACGTACTATATGTTGCCATTTCCAATCTATACGAATCTTTATCAGAATGCAAGTGCATAAAAAATTGATTCAAGCATAATCGACGGTTAAAGAAATCTTTGGGCCCGTAAATGAGTTGATCTATGTCGGTGCTTGTTCTAACGTAATTATGGATCCGCCCTGTAATCAACGCTCTTGCATTTGACGAGTCAAAGACATATACGTTATCCTCCAAATCCCAATTTTCAGATGATTGAACAGAATCGTAATCGGAATCTCTATGGATGTATTTGTTAGGAGCGCATATTTTGGGGATTTTGAATGAGAGGACTACGTTTTCTGGTTTCATGGTTGTAAAAAATCCACATCGTTCTGTATCAATAGTTTTGAGTGCATCTTCTTTGGTCATTTGAGGAACAATAAGATTAACACCTCTAGAACAGTATTTCTTGTTGCGGTATGCATAGGATTCGCTGAGACGGCCAGTGTTGGCAATGTTCAATTTCTGAGCAATACAAAATGCTCCAGTGGTTGTAGAATAAAACTTGAACATTTTATCATGTGGCGTGTAATGCAATCCGATTGCACAGTAATACAAATCGAACCCGCCTAAAACCATGCTGATATTTCGTTCGGTGTCACCCGTCTCAGGATACAATCTTAAAATAAACTGTATAGTTATTTTATGATAATCATCCATTACTTGCATAGTGATAGCATGTGATGATCGTATCATCAATACTGGTTTTCTAGTAAGATTTTCAAAATAATCTCTAGTTTCTCTGATGATAATTTCAGCATCCTTTTTGCTATCTGGAGACCCGTCATATCCAACGAAGAATAAGTCAAAGTCACTGTTATGAGTAGGGTAATGGCCGTTAGCCTTGAATTCCCGACCGGCACGTTTTTCAAACAGGCGTAGAGCTCCACTACCAGCCAATAGCAATTTACCCTTTCCTAAAGTCAAAACATTCATGGATAGATAATTCCGTTCAAATTGAATTCCATCATCATCATCGTGTTTGAAATTGCATTCGGGGGTCGCAAATCTATGTAACAGGAGAGTGGCATGGATTTTTGTAGGAGTTCTTGGAACTTTACCGTATCCTCCATAATGAAATCCTAGAATAGCACATTCATCTCCTAAAACGTACTGTTCGATGAAAAGATTCATTAAATTGACCAAATCTTCGCCAGTATGAAGTCTCCATCCAGCATTACCGTTATTCCCACGACGAATCTCATCCACTGACAATAAAGTATTGATGAACTTTCGATCGATAACGGTTTTGTTGGTCAAGTTGACCTTGGGTAGTTGAATTCTGCGTCTTCCAAACATGATTATGTTTTAATTTCTATTCGATTTTTTATTTTAAATTGTTTTTGTGGAACATCCTATATTAGTCAAACAAAAATGATTTAAAAAACAATCGTTGATAAATTTATCAAAACATAGAATGAAAGAAGCCAGCCGAATTAGTAAATGTATTGCAAAGGCTGATGAGCCTTCCATCATCCTGAAAGCATTATTCAACAGTTTAGAGGAAATCGAAAAAGGATTATTGTTAATCGCTGACAAGAATCCTGGAGTTACAGTTATGATTGTTTCATTCACTCCGACTGAAAATCAGATGTTTGTCGGATGCATTTATCCATCCGACAATGAATTGCTGCAAACATGGGGCGAGCAAAGTATCCTCGAAGCCAAGAAAGACAGTACCATCGTCAAAGATTCCAAGTTTGTAGTAGGTTCTGCTGACACAAACTTCTCCATCGATATTCAGCATTACAAGTTTCCTGACTTTGGCCAAGATACTTCAGAGAAACTGGTTAATATTATCGTCGCCAAGGGATTTTCTATTCTTAAGAAAACCGATCTCTATAAGGAAGATGTATCTGATGAAGAGCAGTACGGATTCGACGACATTGAATGATCTTAGATCACAGGTTAAAAAGCCATAATAGTCCTGTAAAAAATCATTTTATATAAGTTTTACGTGAAAAATAAAACATTAATAAGATGGAACCGTCTAAACACAATGCATCTGAGTATCAGCGATATGATTATTTTCGAGAAGAGATGAAAGACTATGACAAGCTAGCTAAGCGGTATCGAGATGATATCAGAAAAGATCTTGTTGAAAGCCCCGATTCCACAGAAAGAACCAAACGGGTGAATCGAGATTTACGAGGCATTCGCAATACTCTTCATGATTTCAAATTATCATGGCCCAAAAATTCATTGGGTAGAATAATTGTCAAGCATAGTTCATTCGACATAATGACTGGCATGTTAAATCCTGATCAACCTATTCCGGCAAAAAACTTGATCGCATTCATTGATATGTTAGAAAATCATTTATTGTCGTGGAAGTATTCTGAAAATTACCACCCATCAAATATGGGAAGCGATCATAGAGAAATTGAATTCTACGTCAATTTGACTAAGAAAATTTCTCCAGATAAGATTCTATCGGATATCGAAGAAATTCTCAGTTATGGGGTTCCAATTACTCAATGGACTCTCCATTTTCACAGAGGTCCCGGCGATATCGAGTTTCATGAAACTGAATACGAGTTTTGCAACACAACCATCAACATATACAACATTCTGGATTAAAAAGTCAACTTCCACTGAGAATAGACCATGCATTCATTTGATAAAAATGAATTTAAAAAAATTTTAAACTGAAATCAAAATACATTCCGAAACCAATCGGCAAAACAACAAGATGAATTCTAATACATATTCCAACCGCATTCTCATTGCTCGCACTCAAGATGACATTAGCGCTATTCTCGCGTTAGTCATCAAGAACAAGAACGTATCGTTGGTCGCAGACGAAAAGATAAACAACAAATCCAAGTACCGTCTCTCGGCCGTCTACACCGACAACAAAAAGACGGTGTCCATTTACACTATCACAACAAACAAGGATGCCCGAGCCGTTTATGGTGTCTTCGACATGGTGACCGATCTGGAGACAGTTCCCATTCTTTGGGTTCACGAGACTGTTCTCGGTGTTTTGCGATTGTCCACATTTCACAGTTTCCCGTCCATTGTACTCGCTGATGATATGGATTCTTTCCTTTCGTCTAAATTTGTGGGAGACAGCATCAAAGAATGCCAACTCAGTCAAATGCAAAAGAGAAATACCCTACTAGCCAGTTCTGGTCGTAGCAAGTCGAATGATCAAGAGCCCGCTGCCCCTGTTCAACGCAAGGCAAAGAAAACAAAGCCTGCTGCTAAGAAGGAAAAGCCTGTTAAGAAATCCGAGCCCATTGTGCCAACTCCAAAATCTGCCAAGATCCCCAAACCATACGCGCCAAGCTTTCTTACACCAACTGTACCCGACGCCGAAGATTGGACAAACATCGGAAATGTTTAAGAAATTCATCTAAAAAAGTCTTGCCGTTAATAAAACAATATGAATAAGTTAACCATAATTATCATTGTTTTTGTGGTTTTGATAGTTTTAGTGTTGGTTACTCTTCAACTAAGACAGGCCCATAATATGGAGAATAATCATTCTCATGAGGAAAAACATTCAGTTAGGTCAGAAAATGTTAGCGAGGAGAAAACTGTTGATATCGAAGATACACTAAGAGTCGCATTCTACGATGGAGTATTTTATATTAATGAGAAGAAACAACCCAAATTGAAATTGCAGAGAGGAAGATATTATGAATTCGCAAATAGTAGCAATGAACCAATTTATTTCACAACGGATCCAGTTGGTGGAATTGGTCAGCCAGGATGTCTATCCAAAAATCGAACAACCAAATTTCAAGGATTATCACTTGGTGTTTTATTCTTTCGAATTACTGATGATTTGCCAGATACATTTTACTACCAATCTACTCATACACCCGACACAGGTGGAGTGGTTAACCTTATCGACCCGTTACCAGAATACAATTATTAAAGGCTTTTTAAAAACTCTTATTTCTTTAACAGTCCAGCTATTTTTCCTCGAGTGCCAGATTTCTTACCGGCCAATGATTTGCTCTGTCTCATTGTACCATTGCTTCGTGCCGCGACTGAAGTAGAATTTAATCCAGTTCTTTTGTTACGGTTGGCGGGATTGCTAGGATCGTTTGGATCTCCTTGTTCTCCCTCCTTTTTCTTCATATTCTTAAGAATGATAATCACAACCACTACGATGATGACCAATGCAATCAGTCCGCCGAGTCCACTTGCAGCAGCTCCAGATAAGGCAGTTGCACTTCCTTCTTGTCTCATTTGAAGCTCGAGTCTTCCTGAATTTTCCATGACACATCGAGCAAACGCATTTCCTTCCTGTGTGAAACCAATATTACCGACAGTCGAGTCTGTCGCATAAATTACCTGTTCTTCCTGTGTTTGATTTACACTGCCTTCGCAAAGATTATTCATAATTTGTGTCATTTGGTTCTGGATTTCTGTGTCGGTGGTTGCCGATGTTTTGTTAATTTGGAATCCTGGAAAGAGAGACGGTGCTGCCTCTGAGATCGCATCGGCTTTCTGGAATGTGACTACGGATGCCTCTAATGCATTCGTCATGTAACAAGAGGCATCCGCTGTACATCTTTGAGTAAATGTGATATCTCCAGCGGTGGTATTGTCAAGAACGATAGTAGTTCCACTCTGAATTTGATTGCATTCAGCGGTGCATGAATTTTCTGCTCTTTGATATGTTTCGTTGACAGCTCTCTGTTTCACATTTGAGATGGACTCTGAATACGCGGCTCCCATATCGAAAAATTGGCTTGACTTTTTTATGGTTATTTTATTTCCAAGGCTTTTTTATCAGTGTGAACGAGTTATCCATTTTTCATGAAGTCCGGGATATTCATCCGCCAAAATTTTGGATTGCCATGAATTCACATCTTTTTCGTTTTTATCATAATTAGTGTCTTTTGACTTCTTTTGCCATACATACAATGTACCTGGTGAATCCTGAGTACTCCTACCAGAAAATGTCAATAAACCGACCCACGACGAACCTCCCAACAAACTATTTACAAAATATACCATGGGCGAAACCATATCTCGACCACTAATGTTAGCTAAGTTAATAGCCAAATATCCATCATCCTTTAAACAATTCCATGCCCGATCTAATGATACAAACAAAAAATCCACCAACCATGTATCAAATTGAGGATAATTGTCAGTTGATTGATTTTGCCCATTGTAACTTTCAATATCGAAGAATGGTGGTGATGTCAAACAAAAGTCGAATAGACCTCTTTCATTAATTTCAAGTTTTAGAAGTTTCTCTACCATTTCGGATTCAAATGGGTAAGGAAATACTTGTTGCAAATTTTGATCTCCACATCGATTGATCATTTCTTTATGACCAGGAATTAAATTTGTGTTGGGGTCAAAACCCATATAAGACATTCCTAATCCGCAAGCAGTGAACAATCGATCTCCCCATCCCGCAGAAATATCCAACCATTTTTTCCCACTTAACATTGCGGGAATACTACAATTGTAAATTTTGGTCAGAAATCCTACGCATCGACTAGGCCGGAATGTAGATACTTCTTTACTTGAGCGATAAATACAATCTCTCAATTCTTCAATGGTCCACTTTCTAGATTTGACAAATTTTTCCAGTATTACCATTCGTATATCTTTATTTTTCCAAGATTCCTTGACTGACGGCGCATAAATTTTTCCAGTATTTAATCTTTCGTATTCAGTAAAATAATCAACTACTACGTCAACGTTCCACCAATCACTCTTACGAACAACTAATAACCAAGATTCTCCCCTGAACTCATGTGGAATCCCGATGCTGGCAGGATGGCCACGTAGAGATGAAAATTTCTTGATCGACCAATCACCCCAGTATTGCATCAGAAATTTCTTGGCCTGATCTGGATATTCTTTCTTCAATGTATGTTTAGCTAGCGGCAGAGGAAAGTCGTATGAGTCCAACAATTTATTTATCAGTTCGATCAAAAATTCGTCATTAGTTGAAGAACCATTAATTTCAAGGGTGTATGAAATCTTTCGCCAACACGCCATAAATCCGTTATCCATGGTCTTCATATTTGTTTTTGTTTCATTAAAAAATAATTTTTTAAATCTGTTTCAATGATGCGATGATGACCGGATCCACAATGGTGGTTTGAGTCATCACATCTGTATATGTAACCTCAATCCCGCCAGCATTGGAAACGATAACACGGTTAACATCACATACTTCCAATGCTGGCATTACACCAGCATGAATATGAGCAACTGCAAAAACGTCCGTTGACGTTCCACCATTAATGTCACCCACCGTCACACGAATAGTTTTCATCCGATTGAATTTGTCAACTACACCAATGAATAACACTTGTCCATTTCCATCGGTCTCAACGAATTCCTCCATAATAAGAGATCCAGCTTCGTCCCACGCTTTAACAATTCCCCGATATCCTAATGGCGATTCGAAATCGAGAGTATCCAATCCAAAAATACCTACTGGTGTATCAAAGACAAATTCCATGGAATCACCATTGGCAGATGAACCACTAGCTGTATCAATTCCTTTTACTGGCAAAGTGATTGTAGAGTTTACAGGAAATTCAACACTGAGTGTACGTCGAGTACCTGCACCTGGAAAATCGTATTGATCATCAATATGATAGGTTTCGATTGTGTATGTCGGTGTAGTAAGAAAAATTGATGCCGCGCTAGATCCAATAGGAACTGGATTCATGTCAACAGCTTCGACCACGGCGCCATCAGAGATATGACTTTGATACCACGCATATCCGGAATTTAAATTTGCCACTTCACCAACATACAATTCCGGATCGTCAGGATAGACAAAACAATCTTCTCTTTGATTTGTGACAAATCGATCTTCGTAAACAATTTGAGTATCGCCTGGCTCCCGAATTACAATCGTTTCCCTTGTCGCCTCTTGATCGACAGCAGATTCTGAATCTTCGCCCAATACATTTCTAATAGCAGTATAAAATGCTACCACAGCAATAACGACGAAGACAATGAACAATATACCTAAAATAACAATGCCGTCCATTTTCGAGTTCTTTTTTTATTGTAAACTTTTTAAATTTGTATTCTTCTCGATTACATTTCAGCATCTTCATCAAGCTGCTGTTTGAGAAGTTTGGTTTGAATTTTGTAATGGATGCCAGCTCCCATCATAAGATTGCGCATGTAAAGAAATGCGTATGGTACTTGAATTCTCACTACACGGGGATCAATACATTTAGGACAGATGATCGTTCCACTATCTTTAACACCAGGTCCGATTTGATGGCATACATTTCCATCACATTTCTGACAAACGTAGATATCTGTGCGGCCACTAGCATGCAATAGGCGATCGGCAACAACTCCATTAGCTCCAGTTCGTCGGACGGCCAATGCATCAGCATTGTTAAATCTGATTCCACCACCATTCACACGACCACGATTGGGTTGTCCATTGCGAATATCATATCTACCATCATCTCCGCGAGCTTGAACTTTGTCTAGTACTTTCTGAGGCATAGCCTTGTAATAATTATATCCAGACACCAGTCCTCCTCGAACAAGAGGACCATTCTTTCCCTTTCGGAATGTACGTTTCATATCGTAAGTATAACCCATCATTTCCATTTCGTGACGAGCATCATACAAATCCATATTATCTTTGAATGCAGTTGCATGGCGAAGATTTTCAATCTTTTGGTGACGAATATCAAAGATACCACGAGGAGTAACCGGCAAATCAACAACAAATTTTCTTTCAATGGTAACGTAATCATGATTGTTATTTTTCGTATATGGATAAGATCGCATCCACATCTCGTACAATGTGGTTTCAATTTCAACTTCGATCAACGGCGCGTTCGGATCTTCACCCTCCTTTGGTGCTTGCGTTTCAAATGCTTTGATTTTCTTGCGATCTTTCTTTAATGCCGACAACCGAGTAATGCCCTTGGGCAATGTAACATCTCTATATCCGTCTTCCAGTGGCAATTTTACATTCTTGATTTCTAACATATTATCTGGGATAATGTAATCCATGTAATAAGATTCGATATTCTTTCTTGTGAAAAATCCTGAACGATACGCAATAATGCATTGATTGGCAACTGGGGTGTATGGATTGCCGTGAATATAAACTTCACGAATATTATTCCCCAAATGAACCATAGTATTTTCTTGCATAGATAATGGAGTTTCAGGCAGATTACTAACTCGGATTCCCCGTGCATTGTTACGCGCGCCTCCAATACCCTTATGAGGATCAGCATACATACCTTCAATATCTTCAACCAAACGAGATGGAGTTCCAAGAACATAAACAATTCTGGCTCTGAACTGAGGAGAAATATTGTAAATGGGTTGAATGCGAGGATCGTTAAGAGGAAGAGTTGTAATTGCATTAAGGGAATCGTCAATCAAAATAATAGCGTATCTAATATCGCCACTAGGAGCAATATCTTTTATTTCCAATTCGCCAGTACCTCCCGTCGTGTATAAATCTTGAGTTTCTATTGGTGTACCATAAATTCTAATTGCATAAATTCCCTTATTGCCTTCAGGACCCCACTTCTCTCCCAAATCTCTCTCTTTCAAGTAATTGAGTTGATCCATGTTAAAAACAGCTTCTGATGAAATGAGTTCGACTTGAGTTTCAATTTCAGGATTCTGAGATCGCAGACCAGATGTAGTTTGCATGATAGGAGAATTGGGAATACGACTATTTGTAGGAAATTTAATTGGACTCAATTTTTCGTGATCTTCCAAACCATCATGTACTTCATTTAACTCTTGTTTACTAACAATGAACAATCTTTCTAGAGGAGCATAGATATCAAATCCTTTCTCGTTGTAAAGAATTGGTACTGATCTATTCTTGTCGGGCCAGATATGAGCATTTGCAACAACCATTTCCGCCATCATACCAACAGTCATACGACTTGGCAGAGCTTGAGGATTCACAATAATATCTGGAATTTCTCCTGTTTCTTCATCACGATACATCTCATCGTCTGGGACGACCTTAACGATTACACCCTTCTGAGAATGTCGATTAGCCAACTTATCCCCATACCACAAAGTATCTGGCAATTTGATAATGACATAAACGATTTTCTTTTGACCCGCCGAATCTTCCCACATAATACGATCAACTTCGCCATCACGCAGAGATTCGAATACCAAATTATTGAAGACCAATTTGTCACGAATAGATTTCATTTCGCGAGCCAAAATATCACCAGGTTGGACGATTACAGGCTTGTCTTCCATGATTACTTCTCCAGTTTCGGGATCAACCATCTCTTCTCCAGTTTCAGGATCCAATTTAGGTACCTTTCTTTTCACTCTGATAACCCCCTTTCCATAACGATCGGGATCATTTCTGCGTTCAAAGAATTGTTCACCAAATTCTAATTTACTCTTTGAATCCATTACCAAATGATAAGCAGAAAATTTATGACTGGCGAGTCCGCGATTCTCAACAAAAGATTGTCGTACAACAATTCCATCTTCTTCACCGTCCATATGAGGAGCAATCAAAATGTTCAAATTCTTCCCAAAATATTCCTTACCATAAACTGCATCATACACGTCAGTAGTGACAATAGGTTTCTGAACAGTTAGCAATTGAGCAACCGCAGTATCAGCCTTCATCACTAATGACAAATCTGCAGCAGTTGCGGGTTGCTTGACCATGGATGTGAAATATGAATTACGAACCGGAGTATTCATGTTAGCGAATGGCTGAAGATTTGCTGTAATACCCATTAAGAAAGCTGGATTCAGCATGATATGGTCGTATCGATGAGGTTGCCCTATCTGAATAGATTTGAGGTAGGCGGTTGCAGACGGAGCCAAATCAAGAAATTCCATTTCAGCGGGATCGACAAATTCAATAAAACCTTCACTAAACATTTTGGCAACATTGTCAGGGTCGTTAGCAATTTCTTCTTCAGATCTTTGAGAACGCAAATAAAGTCCCCATAACATACTAAATGTTCTTTCAGGATCCTCTGCGATGATTAGAGGTTGAATAACTCGCCCACCGGTAGTATCGATTGTGAGACTAAGAATCATACCAACATTGCTGACCATCGATCTATAATGAATTCCCGTGAATGGATGCATAATTCCTTGACGACGATATCCGATCAACGTTCTTCTAAATTTCAATCCGTTTACCCATCCTACCGGAATACCATTCAAAAACAGGGGACAAGTTCTATCACCATTTGATTGGCTTGAAATAGGATACAATAATTTCTCTTCTTCAGATAATTGATCGAGGCTACTAACTCTAGTGGTTTCTCTAGCAAATTTAGCCGCGAGATCAAAGGCAGTCTTAGATGGATGAGGAACATTGGGATCCCTTCTCTTATTTGTCAATTTCTGTGCCAATTTCATACCCCAAGTCACATCGTCATAACTTTCAGACGTAATGATTGCAGCTGCCGCCAAACGAGTCAATTTACCACACTGTTTTCCCTCTGGTGTATCGGAGGGACAAATAAATCCAAAATGTAGACCAGTAATTTCACGAGAATCAAGAATCTTAGATTGAACAGGGGCATTGGAACTTAATTGACGAAGTGCACCTAATTTACCAACAAGACTAGCGGATGGCATCGTACCAGTAACACCATTACGCTTAATCACCGCATCAGGCTTATTCCATTCACCTCGAGCAAAATTATCAGCAAATTCTTTCTCCACGATACTTTCACCCACTGTGCTAAAGATAGTTTTCATTTGACCAGCTGTAGATGATTTTCCTTTCACGTAATCTCGAACTCCACGCATCATAACAGCAAATCGGGATTGCATCATGATACCTGGATGTTCATACATCTGATTAGCAATCGAATCGCGATCATCCAAAACATCAATATCCATTTCAACTCTAAGAATTTTCACGATCATGTAAGAAAACATGTCAATTTTCTTGGTCATCTCGTCTGCAAATTTGTTATAAAGTCGGGCAGCGGCATTTGCAGTTTCACTATTTTGAATGTATCCTTCAAGACCCCATCGGTTTATCTTTTCAGCTCTAGCAGCATCCAATTCAGGGTTGGTACCTTTGAAACGGGCTGAGAGATACATCATTGCGAATTCAATATCATTCTCGGTATCTGCAATATCAGTCATTCTAATAGTATCAGAATTCTTTTGGATAGCAGTGGTTTTGATTTGATTGACAATTTCTCTTCTGATTACAAGACTCAAATGATATAACTGACGTTGTATCACATCAAACATTACGTGACTAATGTGCGGCATAAAATGACTTCCAAATTGTTTGAGGGTGTTCATCGAATGATCTCTGATAGGAGTAGACTGTTTGTTCTTCTCAGAATCTTGGACGGTGACATCTTTGATTCTTCTCCAAAAATTGCTTTCATTTTCTTCAAGGGAAGCTTCATTAAGAGTGTTCTCTCGGTATGCAAGAACCATATCGTACAATTTCTCTCCACCATATTTGTGAAGACCATTCAGAAATTCTTGACCGGCTGGTAGGAACGTAGATGTCATAAAATGACCACCTGGAACTTGTACTCCGTCCAATATAGAATCCGAAAACAAATATTCTCGTTTAGACTTGAATGGATTCATAATAATTTTGAGAACATGCGCCATTCGATAGACTGAAACGACGTTAATACCGACAGTAGTTTGTGTCGAGTCGTATGAATTCTTTCTGATAGTAGATCCTAATTGGCAATAAATTCTTCTATCACCGGACGACAATTTGTTTTTCGCATGAGACATGATGAAAATTCTCTGTCGAACCATTTTACCACTATGAGCACGAGAACGCAAATCAGCAACTAGCAAAAGATTACCAGACGCAGCTTTGATCGACATTTTAGACATAATACAAATTACACGATTGACCTTCAAATAATTTTGTGAGATTAAATGGATTGGATTACCGTTAATAATATAAAATCCCAATGGATCGTCAGGATCACCTCCTAATTGTCTGAGTCGTTCAACAGTACCGACAAGATCCTTTCGCATGAGATTGCAGAATTTGGACCCTACCATGATAGGTATTTTGCCAAATGGGACATTTTCAACTACTTCAATACGCTGTTCAAGGGTCTGTTCATTAATAGTCATAATATTTAGAGTAACAATAAGATCTCCAGAATAATTTATTTTGGCTAATCTAGCCTCATTAGGAAACAAGGGTTCATTACTTCGGTCTTTATTGAGCATCATTCGAGTAGGTGGTTCAACTCTATGATCTGTAAGTTTGACGATGACTGTGGGGGAGATTTGAAATTCATAATTGTCAAGAATCTCTTTGATTCCTTTGAGAATAAACCAATCGAATCCTTCGATTAAATATCTATTCGTAAAGTCAACCCGTACAACATTACTAATTTTGTCTTCTGCCGGCTCTTTGAATGGAGTCCACGACGTAGTATCCAATGCAGCCCTCATTTTGGAAATATCCGCATTAGTGAGATTTTCGAATACAGCTTCTCGCTCTATCAAGTTATTATCGGTCGCCGTAAACATTTTTAAATATCCTGGTAAACCTTTTCTTTTTGTTTGAAATATTTTGTTTTTCGCCTTTTTAATGTTAGAAGTTCATTGTTACTAATCGTAGATGCCCGATATAGTCGCGTGTATCCTTAAAATCGCGCTTTGACTTACGGGGGATCGAGAAAAGAAATCTACTTCATTGAATCCTGGTAAATTTTTCTCCAAATAGTAATGTAATATCCCAGACACCAATGTTTCTAGTTTACATGAATTAAATTCAGGACATACTCGTTTGCATCGGTCATAGATTTCTTTCATCGGCGATAATGCTGTTGTCTTGATGTCAAACCTTTCAATTTCCAATCGCATGATATCAACAACCCCGATTCCTGGCTCAGTGTTGATATCAAAACCTCTCAAAGTTTTGACTGCTTTGTTGATATCAGATTGTTTAATATTTAATTTAGTTTGCAATTCTTTACTGTCAAAAATGATGTCATTCCGTTTGCATATATCAATTATAGACCAATAAATTAATGCTCGTCTGGGAGCATTTCGTTTCACTTTGCTACCGCAAGCATCATGATAAAAATTTGTAATATCCAATTTCACTTCTTCCGAAATCATAAAACTATCCAATTCTGCTAAAGGTTTTGTAAGTTTTAAGGAACCTGATTGATTGTTGTAGCTCTGGCTATTGATGTATGTTTTTCCACTCGATTCCAAATGAGTTCCGCATTGTTGGCATATTTTATCCTGGCTAGTATTACAATCGCAATTAACTTCCATGATGAATCTTTTTAATCTATTTATCAAATACTTAAAAGACATTTTCGATAACAACCAAGATTAATTACATTGTGAAAACCATCTCAGGCTTTTCCTGGGATAACACTTCGATTTCTAGGGTAAAAACAATTATTTTAGGTATAACGATTTTCAAGTTCTCATCTAGATAAGCAACCCGAATTACCCCGTCGTCATTGACATCTAAGACGTGATCGACTTTAGTAACTGGCGTTTCAGATCCAGGATTCTGTAATACATAAAGTAATCTACGTAACTCAGGGCGTCCTTGCAATTGAGCATTTTCTGTATTTAGAGGATGATTTTTAGATGATTTCACCGCCATGAATCCCGAATATTTGTCCACTTCATTGGCATATTCTATTTTAATACAATGAAATCTCACTAAATATTTGAAATCTGCTTTCAATTGAACTTCGGCCCACCCTAATTCATCGTTACCTTTGGTAATACGCGAATCATACGTCAAATAAATTTTTTTTCTATGTTTAGATACATGATTCTCCATCGTTTTCTTTTACAATGACGACTTTTTAAATCGGAGTATGCAAACAATAAATTTTGTATGCTTCTTTCTTGAATTCATCATTATTGATTGCGTAATGAACGTATTTAATTTCATCTATCATGCTAACATCTATTTCTATTCCAGCCTCCATTGCATCTTTCAGCAAATCTTCATAGAATCTTTTCATGGTATCGCCTAAAACGAAGTAAATTCTTAAGGATTTCTCTTTCTTCATGTATGATTCTAGCAAATCGGTACATTTCTTTATTGTATCTGTAACGATATTCTTGAATGCTGGTGGAATAACCAGCATTGTTAAAACATTCAGATGATCTAATGCATCTGAATCAAGGTCTTGGAGTACTTTGTCTATTTTACCCAAGGAATTAGTATAAGCGCTAGTAGGATAATTAGATCCCCAATTTAAAGATTCTCTATGCCATACATTTCCAAATAATTCAATATCATACTTATCGATGCTTGACAGATCTTTAAAATGTAATACGTTTCGATTTCCCATCAATACTGTAAAGCAAATTTGATTAGCAATTCGAAGAGCCATTTGTTCAGTTTGAGATATCAGATGTAATTCATTCAATTTGATGTTCTTTCTTTCCTCAGGACTCATCAGATTGTAAATTTGTTCATCGGATATGATATCAGATTTTGACCTGAATTGCAATGTGTATCGAAATCCATTCCAATTATAGGTAAATAAATATTTGAAATTCTTGAGCATCCGAAGTCTAAACTTGAATGTTTTACTATCCATAGTTATCACTCTAGTAGCCAATAAAGAAAAGCTCCATAACGCATTTACGACTGAAACTATAGTGTCGGTATTACCAAAAGAACCTACCTCATGACCAAAAATAGTGTAATAAGACCAATTGTTATCAGTCGCAATTTTATATAGCAATTTCTTTGCTTCCTCTTCGGATTTCCCGCCTACATTCAAAATATCTCGTATATTACCTTTAAGATAAACAGATTCAATCCATTCTCGCAATAAATTACTATAGATTTCATAATCGTGATCTGACATTAAGACGCCTCTAGTACCGATAAACCTTTTGTATGTTGTCATAAAGGTAGGTATGAACCCTTGTTCAAATCCTAAATATACCGCAAATTTTAGATTAATTTTTGTTTCATGTAGAGTTAGGTCGCCAATAATTGTACCAGTTTGAGATCTTATTTGTGTTTGACCAGTCTCAGTCAACAATTCGTCAGACGGCATAGTTATAATTTCCTGTCTTAATCTGTTTGATTCTGCTAGCATGTCATAATCTTCATAATATCGTGTAGGGCTGAACACGATATTATACTGATGATTTAATTTTGTATGATCTAAATCAAACAGGGGGACATTCAATTTGTAACCCATTTTTCTTTCATTCAATCCATTGGATACTGTTTCGATTTGACATAACGTGTACCACGCAATTGTACTATTCATTTGGATTAACCATTCTGTGAAATTGTCATCTTCTAATTTGATGAGTGGAGGATATTCCAATTGGGTATTGCCGGAATTGTACATATTGGTGTAGGCTTGGACTAACGGTAAGATTATTGGGTAAATTGCTTCAAATACATTTTTCTTGAATCCTCTTGCAACTAACGAATGGTCAAATCCGATAAACTCGCTTGCTAATGCTTTAACAATCATTACTTCTTCAAATATCATCGAATAGATGTAAATCCATTGAGCGATATGAGCGCTGCCAAGACTATATAAATTGACCAAGGCATTTCCACCATTATTCAATACTAGAGGAAATTGTAGCATACTTTCTGTAAATGTAGGATCATATTTTTGATCGTATTCGCGGTTCTTAAACTCAACTAATCTACCTTCTGAACTTTCCTCAATCAAAATTAAATCTACATTAATCTTATCTTCGCCAACAAATTCTGGGATACCCCATCTACTTGCGATGGATGGATTGTTCATGCGCACGCCTAAATTGCTTTCAGTTGCATCAAATAAAATCCGACTAGAGTTCAAGAAGTTATCGTGACCGGCGTTGGTGTGTAATTTTTCATTATTAAGGGCAGCATTCATTCGGGTAGCAATTGTTTCACTACCATTAAGATAAATCAAATTGTAAGTTTCACATCCAGATTCTTCAAAGTATTTCCGTGCTCTGGGTGTAGCAGTAAGTACACTATCTCCATTTGAAATCAGATTGTAAGTAGAATCAAGACCTCTCATTATATAGTAATCTCGTGTGAATACATTATCATCTAGAGTGAATATTCCTTTGACTGGATCGCAATCGGCCAAGACTTGTTTGTAAACAGCCATACCTTTCATTTCATCTAAGTACTGATAAATATTATCGAATGAGTCAATGAAATCCTGATTAATGAATGCTCTATCAGGAGGAATGATGTTATTCATGCTTTGAAAAAAGACTGATTGCAGGTTGGTTCGTTGATTCTTATAGAAGTTTCCTTGGCGGTGGTTGATTAAACCGCCATTGCGACGAGAACGATCTATTAGAACATCCATTTCTAATTTCCTTTTAAATAAATTAGAAAACTTTTTTAGTGGATTATGGCTTTCGAGTTTAACGTTCTTGCCAACTGAAATCGCATAGATCACATCGAGTAATCAAGACTCCGCCTTCGTCACCAGAGCGTAGAGTTTGGATTTCGATGTGTACTTCAGTTGACTTACATCCCTTTCGTTTACAATTTCCTTTTGTGGGAATTTTCTTTCTGCCATCCAAATTGATTCTCTTAATTTCGTCTTCTCGAAGAAGTTGCAACGCCGGCATATGATAAATTGAATCAGAATCAATTAACGTATCATTACGGATTTTCTTCTGTTTTATCAAAACGAGATTGCCGATGTAATGTTTGAATTGTTCGATCGCTTCTTCTTGTGTTGGAGCATCATCAGCAACATCTTTGACATTATTTCCATATTCGTCCAATTGGACAGGGTTATGCTTTTGACCAGTTCGCTGCCACTGCATTGCAAAATTATCATAGACCGCGACAGCACTTATGATTTCGTGATACTCTAATACGTATAATCCTTGAGGAGTCTTCACAAATGGAAATGCTGCAAATAAAGGAATAATTTGACCGAATTGATCTTTAAAGACACTACTATCAATTATTGAGGCCGCTTCCTCAGGAAAATCAGGAATAGCCATTAATTTTTCCTTTATCGTCAAGGTTTTAACCGGAGCTCGAAATTGTTTGGCTGCCGAGCCTCCGCCCTTTCCTAAAACAAGATTTGCTTTTCCGAACATAACCAATCGATTAAACTTTTATTTGGAGCTGAGTTTTATTTGGAGTATTTTTTAATCAAGTAATTGTTTTTAACGTGAGTATGATAGGACATTCAACAATTTACGTCCCATGATTTTGATAGACTTTTTAAAACAATTATCGATTTGTTATTGTTTCCTGAGGAACTTATGCGCTTCCCTGCTGCTTGAGGCCGATGGTCTTCTCGACGTCATCAGCATATGCCTTAAAGTACGCGTCGTAGTTGGCTTGAGCGCTGGCCATGAACTGCCCGTATCGACGGTAGCAAGCCTCAGGGACCATACCCTGCTCAAAGTGAAGACGAGCGGACTCGAAATCTTCCTTGGCGACATTGAGCTTGGCGAGAGCCTCGCGGAATGCAGCTTTACGTTCACGAAGACGAACGTAATCGTCGCTGAGTACCTTGAAAGCATCGTGCAAAATCTTTCCATCCTCAGTGTTGGTCTTGAGGTTGGCAGATCCATTCGTCTTGGCGGACTCCGATTTGCTGGACTGAATGAAGTACTTGGCAAACTTCTGAATGGTGGGAAACTCAAGCTTCTGCAAGTTGATGGGAGCGGCTTTGACCATCTTGTCCTTCTTCTTGTTGTACTTCGGGGGCTCAGCATCGATCAGAGGAACGAATGGTGCCAAAAGAGCGTGCAGAGTTGCGTCAGCATGAAATTCTTTCGCGTTGTCGGCATTGGCCAGGTTATGGGCAGTAGCATAGTGACCAATGAAAGATGTCAAAATTCCAGTTGACATCACAGGCTTACCTCCCTGAGGCCACAGAGGAGACTGACCTTCATGAATGCCCATAAAGGTCATAATGTCCTTCACCAGAACAAAATCGGGAATGGTAAAACCACTGTTGTTCTTGGTCTTGCTTGCAGTGAACTTGAGCTTCAGCACCTTCTTCTTTCCGAAAGTAGTGACGAGAGTAGCCAAACTGTTAATATCAGTTCTCTTGGCGGCCTTATCACTGTAGACGGTGGTCACGGTCATGCCATCGGGAATCTGGCGGGTCTTGAAATCCTTCTTGATTTCCATTTCGGCGGTTTGGGTGATACGGCGGAAGAACTTTTCGACAGCATCGTTATGAGCGAGTTGTTCGGTGGTGAGAGGAATTTCTTCGTTCTCGTTGTTGGCGGTGGCAGATGCGACAGTAGCGGACATTTTAACTTTTGATTTCTTCGGATTGATTCCTGTGTAGTTTTGATTATTGAGAATCCAAGATCAAAAAGTCAATTTTCAGGCCGTTTCGATTTTTAAGAACTTTTTAATTTCCCTTTAAAAACGCTAATGAATATGATAGTCTCCAAATTGCGATGGTTAATTACTCTAATCGTGGTAGTCTTAGTCGTCCTATCAATCGTGCGAATTGTCAAGTCTAGCAAGAAGTGGGCGAAAGATTTAAAAGATGAATTTCGTATCACAGGCACTGAAGCACTGATGAATATGTTATCCCCTTCCGACGAACTAGACAAGAAAGTCAAGAAGCGTAGAAAACATCGCAAATCAAAACTTAACCACGACCATGACACGCATCCAATTGAAAATAATCTTCCACCACTTACTCGAACGAGTAAACATCCACCTAGAAATAGTAACAATAAGACGGAAGAACGTGTAAGAGCTATTTTAGAAGATTACTTTGATGATTATTTTCCGACGGCAAGACCTAATTTTCTTCGCAACCCTAAGACAAATCGTAATCTAGAATTGGATGGGTATAATGCTCGCCTTAACCTTGCATTTGAATATCAAGGAAAACAACATCGAGTATTTCCTAACTATTTTCATAAAACAGAAAAGGAATTTAAAGATCAGAAATCGCGGGATAAATATAAAAGAATCCGTCTTTATGATTTAGGTATCAAATTGTTAGAAGTAGATGATACAATCGGAAATAGTCAAACAAGATTAGAAGATTTTATACATGGTTGGTTAAAAGATAACGGATTTAAACGTAAATAAATATCAACCAATTAAATCTATGTTTATATCCTCATAATTCGAGCCAATATATCTGTTAAAATTCTAAATGGTTAAAAAGATGAATTTAGGATGGTGAATATCGTTGCAACGAAACGGGCGCGGCCAAAATATCATGTCCGTTTTTTAATTTATCCTGAGAGCTACTTTTATTCCATAGTTTTGACCGACCTTAAAATATGGAATTCGATTGAAAACCCCAAATTCAACCTTTTATTTTAAAAACAGAGTCGGCCGTTACCGCGTCTAAAATTCTTGCAACCCAAATTTATATTTTTCTATCGTCTATCCCGTTCCTTTGGTTTTTATATAATCATGATTTTACGGGATTTTTATTGTCATATTGTTGAATTCGTCATACAATAAATAGTTTTTTAAAATATGTCGATCAGTATGGGTTGCTGCGAGCAGGAATTTGTTCCACAAGAAGAGAATGCATACTTTGGCCAATGACTTGATTAGAAACATTTCCACGAGAATTCAACTGGAAACTCTGCAGAGAATATTCGATGAATTCCGATTCCAGAAAAGATACATTGTCGCGGTCGAGTTGCCCAGCCTCTCCAGTGCGGGTATTGCGGTATATAATTATTCCGGGTTTACTCTCTCCTCCTTCCTGGTAGAGAGGGAGAATTCTGATGTTACCTGACCATAGCATGATACTGTTATTGGTAGTATCAAAATTCTTGTCAGCCGCCAATGTGTCTGGAATTCCTGTGATGTTACTAATCTTATGGCCTTCTTGTCCATTTTTCTGAAGATTGGTTGTCAACATCTCAACTTTGTTGAAGGGCGCTTTGTCCAAAACAAAATCTCCGGCAATACTTCCAGTTGGATCAGTGACGAATAGATAATAACGCTCTTTGATGAATTTTTCTGCTCCATGTCCTTGCTGGTTGGCTAGTTCGTGGAGTTGTGCGTCAATCTTCTTCTTGTACTCGTGGGGACTTTCAGTAGGCAAATCAAATTGAATCGAGACAATACAACATTTCTTAGGTGGAAGAGAAGACTCAGGATCGTGTAAAATCTTTTCAACAGCATTCTTATTCGAATACCCTGATCCGACGAGCCAAGCATATTTTTCTTTCGCTTTTCTCAAATCTCTTTGACAAGTAATACAGTTGTTCTCCAAATTCATATTGATGGTTATTGGAATACTCTTTTTAAAATGAGATAAAAAGATTTGAAAAAAGATTTTACACTTCTAATGCCCAGATATCTGACTCAATCATCCCAAAGTTTTGTCCTCGAACGATACGCCCCAATCCATTTGAACCCCAAGTGTTTCCCCAAGAGTTACGAACAATCCAAAATTTGACCAGACCATTCGTTGTGTGCTCCTGTCCCCATCCAATGATGTTAATGGCGTGATAACCTTCACTTTCCTTTGGCTCACTCTTCCATCCCTCACCGTAGATACCAGTATCATATACATAAAAATTTCTCTTATCTTGTGGGGTGAAAACTTTAACAATACATGATACAGGACCGTGGTCGAAAATCTCTCTTCGAATTGCTTCTTCATTCTTATCTAGGAGATTTTTGTTGCCTTTGAGCATCGTTGGGGAATATAGATTTACACGATATTTCTTCTTGGCCTTATGCGTCTTGAGACCGTGTTTTGCAAAATCGAAGCATCGGTATTCATCTCCTTGTTTACTGTATTTGTCAATGACTCCTTGCCCAATCGCACCATCTGTAACCAAATATTGACATACTTCATCTAAATAATTTCCTTCGCATACTCTTGGACATGCCTGATTGACACCACATTTGATACATGCAGCTAAATGAAATGGTGACAAGTAATCGCCATTTGGTAAAACGGATTCACCATATTTGATCTTCAATCTATCAGAAAATTGATTGGATGTAGCAAATGCCCAACACGATCCACACCTCTCTTGATCATAAACTCCACTTATCTTCCCTGGCCATTTTGTAGCAGCAGACCAGTTAATAGGTAATACCCCCTTGCTATGTGTTACTGCCGCCCCAACAGATTGGTTGCTCGATTCCACATTATATCTTTCGAAATCATCATGGTCGCGTTCAAATGTAGCTACAGTATTTGGTTTGGGGTGATGATCTTTCAATTCATTGTGAGATTGTTGTCGATGGCGCTTTTCTTGTTTTCGACGATTATGTGATATCAAAGCGATAATTAATACGACAATCGACAGAACAATAAAAAATCCACTGAGAAGGTTGATCTCCATATCGAGATAAAATGATATTTTATTGTCGAAACAAAATTTGTTTTTTATTGTTCACGAAAAAGAAAGACAATAATAATGAGTCGAAGAAATCTTGCAGTCGGGGGGTCGTATCGTGTCCCGGGAGCACCCATTTCATCGACAGCACCTAAGAGAACTAATACCAAAACATTAGTCGGAGAAGGAATTCCAACCGTATTGCAAGGTAATATTCTGAGCTATGAAGATTTGAGAGCTATGTCAGTTTGCGATATCACAGAGCGATCCGACGATCCAAACAGCGTGGATGATCCTCGTATGGGCGCAAAAGAGAAAGGAGAGAGATGTCAAACATGTAATAACAAATTCGGGGTTTGCATGGGCCATTTTGGTATGATGACGGTCCCAAAGGGATCTGAATTTTTTCATCCGGCATTTGTTAAGAATAGTGTAATTACCTCAATTCTTAATATGTTCTGTTATGATTGTTTTTTAGAAAATCCCCTCGATCCTGCAAGAATCTTATTCGAGCCAGTTGAAATTAACAAATACAAATTAAGATACGAAAACTATACTGGAATTGAGATCTTGAAAGCCTTGGGAAAGAAAGGAGAAGGAAAGATATGTAGTTGCGGTATGAAAAGTTATTTTTCATTCGACAAAGATTATCAGATTACTCGCGTATTACCAGGTGTTGGATCTGATACTACACCAATTCTCAATCCTATGGACGCGCTCCCCCATCTAACATCAATCACAAAATACCTCGATGATCACAATCTTCACGGTTTTACAGGATCTGGTCGGGTTGAATATGATAATTTTGTTATTCGTGCAATTCCAGTTATCCCCCCTCGTAATCGCCCTGCTAACGAAGTCCATGGCAAGAAAACTAGAGCCGGCATTACTACAATTTACACTGTTATTCTATCAATTATTCACAAAATCAAAACCGATAGTAGTAAAGGATCAAAAGAAATTAGTATTGAATCTCTTCGCAAAGATCTCAGAAATGCTTATCATAGATACATGAGTAAGGAATCTGATACCAAAGTGAAAGGATTGGATAGTAATTTTGTCATTCAGAATCTTCCTATATTGATGGACGGAAAAGATGGTGCTCGTAATAAGGGTATGGTTTCTGCGCGAGTAAATAATTCAGCTCGTTCCGTCATCATAGCAAACAATAATATCAAGCCGAATGAAGCAAGTATCCCATTTTACATGGCCAATATTTGGAGAATTCAAGTCAAAGTGAAAGCCGATAATATCCATGTTATCCAAGATTTACTGATCAAAGGTGTAGTTAAGAGTGTTATTAAAGTTGATGCTCCCAACAAAGGTAAGACAGAAATCTTTCGGGAAACTCGACACGAATTCAGATTGAGTATTGGCGATATCGCATTTCGAAGAATTCTTACAGGCGATGTTGTATTGGTTAATCGGCAGCCTACATTACATCGATGGAGTGTAATTATGCTCAAAGCGGTTGTGAATGAAAGAGAGGAATGTGGTAAAGAAATTCATGCTATAGGATTGAATACTGCCGTTGTGGGAGGATTAAATGGTGATTTCGATGGTGATGAAGCTCACGTCCACGTAATCGATTCGTTAGAAGCTCGTGCTGAAGCCGCATATCTCATGTCGACAGACCGTTGCCCTATCAATGACAAGAATTCTGTCAATCTGTTTGGCCCCATTCAGAATTCCATCTGGGGTTCTTACACTATGACTCTTCGCCCTGAGAATATGAGTAGAGAGGAGTGGTATAGCCATACTGTGAAAATTCAAGATTACGAAAGTATCGACGGTCGTCACCAATTTGTATTTGAAGATCGGGTCAAATACATTGAAGACAATATTGGAAGAATTTATACTGAGAATGGCGTGACTGGAAAAGGCATTTACAATACTTGGAGTTTGATTAGTCTTGCATTTCCCCCAGATTTCTCATACAGTAAGGGTACTGGCGATCCGGATAACCCTGTTATTATTGTGAATGGCATTTTTGTGTCTGGGTTCATGAAGAAGAGTGTAACTGGTGCTGGAGAAGGATCGATTATTCGACATTTATTCAATTCTCACGGACCTACTGCAATTAACATTTATGTTCATGTCTTGCAACAGGTGGTCGGTTCTTGGATGAGCATTAATGCTCATACACTTTCCTTATGGGATATTTGCCCCGACGAAGAATTGCATTACGAAATTGAAGATAACAAAGCTAAACGATTGAGAGAAGTCAAAGGCATCGCACAAAAGAATGTAAGTGGAATTTTCGATCAAACCATGTTTCTCGAGTTGATAAGAATTAAATTGTTGGATCTACCATCCCATTACGTGAGATTCTTTTCTCCTACTGATAGACGAACTCTCGCAGAAGATCTCAGTTACAATCTTTTTGATGTTCTTCAGATTGAACGTAATAGATTCTTCAGAGGGTTATCCGAAAAACATAATGGACTTGTTTATGATCCTGCTATGGTAACTGCAAGTATTCATCGTACCATCAATAAATTCTTTAGAGTCCCAGATTTGGCCAGTACTGAAGATATGGAACAGGGAGATTTGATTAAATTGGTGTCTAAGAATCCTGGTACACAAGCGTATAAAGATGAAGTTACAATGACTGATCAACTTAAGCGAGATTTATTTGGCCTCGTTCACGATATTACGCAGGAGTTTTTAACTCATCAAGTAAAGACTCCTTTTGACAATTCTCATATGCAATGTCGTACCTTGGCTGAAATTGAAACTGTTGAAGCAGATGTTACAGATGCAACCGAAGCCATTGCAACTGAAGGACGAATACTTCTCATGTCTAAATTAAATAAGGGAGATTTTGTTGATATGATTAAGTCCGAAGCTCGCGGTAGTGATCAAAATGCATCTCAAATGAATGTTGCTATGGGACAACAAACTATGTCTAATGCCCGTTTGAAACCAAAGGTAAGTGATGGAACCCGAGTCAATACTTTATTTCTCATGGAAGATCCCGATCCAGAAGCATACGGATTTGTTCGTCAGTCACTATTTCAAGGAATGTCGGCAACAGGATGGTTTGCTGCATCAATGCCTTCTCGCCAGACTCAGATGGATACCGCATTCAAAACAGGAGACACTGGTTACCTGCAGAAAAGAATGATGGCCAATAATGGAGATTTCGTGGTTGTGGAAGATGGCAGCGTCAGAGATGAATTTGGAAGTATCATTTCATTTGCGAGTGGAGGAACATTCTTTGATCCAGCTAGAATGACTAAAATGGGTGGAAATTACAGTTTATGCGATTGTTCTCAGCTATACACTCAACTTGAAGCAGATCAATCCTCTACCGTCAAAACCGTCCGAGAGGCCTACAAGAACTTCTAGTGGGTGTTCGCTCGTGTTTTTTGTTGGCGGCTTGGACGTTCGCTTCGCTCACTGCCGCCAATGATGTTAAAAAGTCTTTGTTGCCTCGCCCTGGACGTTTGGCCGGTGATTATGTTTTTGTGTTATGAATTGGAACTGAAAAGACGGTTGAGAGGGGGGATCGTTCATCAACGATTTCGTAGTTGGGATTCGTTTGTCATGTTAAAAAATCTAAGTAGAGATGAATTTGGCTCGATTTTGTTGAGTAGGTTAGGTCGATTTACACGGTCCAGCCATCGTGAACCATCAATTATCATTTCTCAATTTGATTATGATGGTTCAACAGGCAATATCTGTAACAATAAAATATTGCTTTATTTCGTGAAACCGAGATACCTGGCACCGTCACAATTACAAATCGATGCCTTCTTATCCAAATCGTAACAAATAAAGAAATGTTAATCATTGGTAGGAATTGGCTGAATGTTGTAAATCAACTACAACATCCAAATAAGAAAGAATATCACTGAGTCAGTGAGCGAACGTCCAAGGCGAGGCAGCAAAGACTTTTTAAAACACATTAGATGTTCATTGTGCCAATTTCGTCAGGATCGCCAGGCCCAAGACGCGAAAAATCAAATTCGGCTTCCGAGGCGATTCCAATCTGAAACATGCTCGTCCATTCCGAAAGGTATTCTTGTTCATAGTTGTAAATCATGGTCGTCTTACCAAGAGAACGGCCGTAACGAACCGCAGCCTTGATGAGTTCAGGAATCAAAATGGAATCACTACGATGGGGGACTTGATCCTGGGACAATGTGTTGGTTACACTACTCTTGAATCCTCCAATACCGCAAAGATTAGCATGGTCAGGCTTATTGGATGTCCAAAACCAGACATGGGCATAATAGGCTCCATTATACGTGATAATTATTGTTTTAGGTTTGATATCTTCCCATTCGCTTTCTATCATAATTTTGTGATTTGCCGCTCCTCCGTCGTTCTGATATTCATACAAATGGAGGGGAATTCTAGAAGTGATATTGTCCATTCCTATTTCAGACACCAACTTGATGAAATCGGGATCAGTGGCAAGAGGAACAGCAAAACGTGCTTCTTTGTCCTCTGGCAATCGTCCTGAGAAATCGATTGCTTTGGGCGGTCCCATTGCCCATCCCTGAACATTTCTCTCGACTTCTTCTGTGGGTTCCAAAGCTTTGAATAGCGCCATAGAACGATCATTCTCGTCGTGAAATGCTTTATCTGCTTTTGCTGAGACGCCACCAGCTAAATCAACCGCATAAGTCTTGTAGTTGGGATTTCTGGTAGTATCACTTTCGAATTTGCTGGGCTCAGGTACGTATTCCATTATTTCCTTGAATATCTCTTTTATTTCAATTTTTAAATTTTTTAAAAAATAAATTTTTGGACAACATAAACCTTGGTAAAATGGGCTGGTACGAGAGCCGTGAGCGAGGTTTATGAATTCAAATAGAATCAAAGTCTAAAGCGGCTTCATAAAAATCATCAGTAGATATTCTATCTTCTTTATTGCAAATTATGGACTTTAGAATTTTATCGTACATTGGGATTTTGGTTCCAGGATATTCCATAGCATCTAATTGGGCCTTAAGCTCCCGCATACCTTTTGATGGAAATGGCATTTCTCTTGTTATCATATAATGCATGGATGTCCCCAAGGAAAACAAATCAGTAGAATAACTATATTCGCGTTCAAAGAAGCACTCAGGCGCCATATAATAAGGGGTGCCGCTCAAAGTGGGTTTCTTATATATGCCACGATAGCACGAATTCTCCGAGAGCTGAATGGATAATCCAAAATCTATCAACTTAAAATGATCGTCGTTACAGATTATGTTTCCAGGTTTAATGTCCACATGAATGATTTTCTTCTCCTTTAAATACATAAGAGATTCGGCCATGTCTACCATGAATTTCTTCATTGTAACCTTAGAAAACACGTGCTTAAACTCAATCATTTTTTGTACATTACTACCCGGTAAATATTCCATGACCATACACACCGAGTTAAATAAAAAGTTAAAGCCTTCGACCTCCCCGGAGATCAAACCAAACGACCGTGGCATATTAGGGTGGTTCAAAGTGGCCATAATTTTTATTTCATTATAGATCGATCTTTTCCCATTTTTGTTTGATTCCTTCATGATTACAGTTTTGTTGCTGGCTAGATCTTTCAACAAATGAACCGATCCATAATCTCCTCTGTCCAAAAAAGACATATAAAAATATTTATACGGATGAGCGATTCCACGGGAATCACTCATGTTTTATTTTTCCTTAAAAATAATTTCATATTTAATTTTTTGAAAACCTAGATAAGGTAATTTAAAGACATATAATCTATCATCCCAAGAATCATATATAAGCTTTTGTTGTATGCCTTTTTAAAAAATAAATTCTGAATAGTAATATGTACTCGTCTAGAAGTTACCGGGCAAATCCATGCGATAATCCTGTGAATTACCAATTGGTTCTTTTGGGCGTAATCGTTTAAGAGAAATTGTCTCCATCTCACTCAATCCCCCTAATTGAAACATGCTTAGAGTAGCTCTCATGTAAGATGGTCCTGATGGACTTACCATAGATGTTTTACCTCTTCTAATTGCATATCTTACAGCAGCTTTAATAGCCTGTTTCATAATTCCTTTACGATACGGTACTTGCCCTCTAGATAAAATATTTACCGTGCTTACTGTAAAAGCATTCACGACACAAATTTTTTCCATGCCAGGTAAATCAAATTCATAATAAATAAGATGTCCTTGATATTGCCCGTCATGAAGAACGATGATTGCCGTTGCATGTGAAATATCATGTGAGTTGAATTGAACTGATCTAAGTACTACATGATTTAATGATGCGCTTCGGGCATAAAACGTCCATTCCCATCCTCTCAGATACGTAGATATTTTCCCCCAACCAATTTCTTCACTCAATCTTTTCAGATCTGGATTGGATTCTGCGAGTTTGATCAATAGGGTCTTGTCTTCGTTTTCAATGTCGATGTCTTTTGAAAATATGTAATCGCCATTTGCGTCTTCTCCAGTTTGTCTCTGACTGGGTTTAAGAATACCTTTGATGGCCTCCGATTCATCTAACGTGTCATAAAAAAGTTTGCTTAACGGAGGATTATCACTATTCAGATCAAATCCGATTGTAGTATAGCGGGGATCTTTATCGATGTTCATTCTATCCTTTTTAATTTGAAACATTTTTTAAGATTCCTTGAAAGAAAATTAGTATGTGGGTGTTTTGCGTCCGACAACAGTGGCGTGGGCAGTTTTCAATTGAATGGATTTGCCATCACGAGTGGTGTAGGATTTCATACCAGGCTTCTTTGTAATTCGAAGAACAATTCCGACAGGTAACAACAATTCCTCTTCGTCGTCGAATGGTGCTAGAGATTTGGGAAAGTTGGGGTCATCCACTGACGATTGAATTAGAAATGCAGGAGTATCAGGAGGAAGAATAACTTTCAACATGCAGCAAGACTGTTTAGCATCTGCAAACATCGCAGACAATCCTTTGTTCAAACTGATAGACATAAATCCCCAGTTCGTAATTTCTTGTCCAATATTCATGTCATCTACATTTAATGTAAGTGTGTCTGGAATATTCAAAGGAGTATAACCACGATAAGTATCTAAAGAATTAAGAAGTCGTGGAATTGATAGAATAGCATTGTTAAGACTAATCGCATAGGCGAGTGTAAACTCTGCTTTGTCTCTCATCGTCAAATAAGGCTTCATCTCAGGATAATATTTGACCAAATCGTTGTACGATTCCACAATATGCTCACCACTTCGGTCTCCAAGATATTTGCCATTTTCTCCACCTTCAATCAATAATCCCTTGTAAAAGGTATTAAAAATGTTATAGGGCGATCTTTCATTTGAATACTTGCGAATACGATATCTAGTTTTCACAACATCACTAAACGTTTGATTGAATTTGGTCCAGTCACCATTGACTTCAAAGAGCATGATGTTAATAATAGGACTCATCATATAACTATGAATGGATAGCCATGTAAAAAAGTCATTGGCTCTTAACATCTCCAATTGATTCTTTGACGCTTTGTAAAATCCTCGACATTGGTGTCTTGCACAAGCCTTCTGCTTGAATACATCAGAAATTTTGGCATCAAGACTAATTGGAACTGGATTTATTCGTTTGATCGATTTTCTAAGTTTCCAATATGTTTCTTGTGTGATCAATAGTCGATCAATTCCGACGTAACGAACGCCATCGATGACTTCGTTACTCACTATTTGAGTTGAAGAGCCTAACCAACCTTCTTCAAAGTTAACCATGAAACCATCACCCGCAAGATTCTTGAACAATCCTGATACCCCCTTGAACGCATTGGGGTCTCGACTGAGAGTAGTTTCTTTCAACATATTCAAGAGATATTGATCCCCAAACAATGTTGTTAGATCAAAGTGAAGCATCCGTTTGATATCGTCAAATGCCTCATCGACCGGGTAAAATAATGTGTATCCTGCTGGAATGTGTCGTCCGTACAAAAATGTTCTTTCCATCGTTATAGATCTTTTTATTGACAAGACTTTTTAATTTTCAATATTTTCATCAAACCGGTCCGAAAACTGTGGCGGTGCTACGATCACACAATCTAAAGGCATTAACACGAAGTTCAACAATTTCTTCGCCAGCATTCACGGGAAATGTCATCGTGTTAACATTTCCATCAGCGTAGCTACCGTAAAAATGGAGGATATTATCAGATCCTACACCAGCAGCAAACACGGTGTATTGTTCAGCGCCTGCAATAGGATTCCATGAAACACTCAATGTAGTTCCCGTGGAAGTCGGTACAATACTGGTGACTGTAGCATGATCAATATTTGTGATATAGGTGAGAGAATAACTATCACTACCAGAACAATCCATGTTTACTTCCACGCCGCCCGATGGAGCAGTTCCACTAGGATCCGCTAAATCTCTGTCAGCAGCCATGAATAATTGGGATACTCCGCCTTGCTGCCCTGATGCTTGAATGATGTAGGAGCCTCCAGGAAAAGATGCCCATGGAAAGTAAATTTCATTACTTTTGTAAGGAATGGGATCGGTACAGTTATCATTGACCGTAGATACCGTCGGGGCAATGGGTGCTGCGGGAGTACTAGAACAGATTGGTGCAAATTTGGCTGGTGCACTGGCCATACTTTCATTACCGCAAGAATTCTTGGCAGTAACAACAAAATAATGAGTACCTGATGGCAAATTGATGTAATTCTCAAACAATTGGATTGTCTCAACTTTGCTCTGATAATTTGTTTTGCTAACGGCGGGATCTTCCAATTTACGATAAATGTAGTATGATGAAGCTCCTGCGACGGATGACCATGTGATGCTTGCGGTCATCGCGGCGATATTGTAAGTGACTACCACATTCTGAGGAGCCATCGGAGTTGCACATGGCGTGGTTGTTGTAGTAGTCGTGGTTGTACTACTAGCGGCCGCTGCTGCAGCATCTTCTCGTGCTTTGATGTTACGTCTGTATCGAAGAGCAACCAAAATAATTGTCAAAACCAAAGCTACCACAATGATTGAGATTCCGACAATGGCCCAAATGTATCCCCATTTGGCTCCTCCAGATTTTGGTACCGATTCATCCATAACCTGGCTGGATGATCCGGAACTGCTGTATCCGGGTCTATAAAAACTGGCGCTCATTTTTTGACGAAAGATAAATTCGGTCTTTTGATTTTGAAAAAGATTTTCCCCAGTTTTCTTTGGAAATATAAAAATAGAACCGAATTATCTCTAAATTATAGGTCTTTAGCCAATGAGCAAATTTTATGCCGTGGCTCAAGGAAGAATTCCTGGTATATATTACAATTGGAGTAGTTGTCAAGCACAGACAAATGGAGTACCATCTAAATTCAAGAAATGTGGGAGTTTGGAAGATGCTGCTAATTATCTATTATCTGCCGAAGTTCACCTAGACGAGCATTACGACTCCAAGCTTAAAGATTATTTAATTGATCTTACACGGAAATCAACTCTCGAATCCACACTAAATACGCGCAACCAAGAGGCAACAGAGAAAATAACCATCCTACCAGGACTAGTTCAATTACCCTCTACTCAAACATGTAACCAGTCCAATGCATCAAAGGCTGCTTCAATTATACAAACTATGAAAACTGGAATGATTAAGAAATCACGCCAGTCTACTCTACCTACCAAATACGTGCCGCAGAAATACAATACCGATATAGAATTGCCCTCACTGCCGCCCGGCTATGACGCTAAGAAATCTCGTAAGTTTCTCAATTTAGATCGTGCTCATTTAGAACCTGTTGGTAATAGAATCGTAATTTACATTGATGGTTCTAAGAGGCCTGTTGATGATAAAACTCATTTAGGTTCTGGTGTTTATTGCCGTTATGCTAATAGAGATTATGCAATGTCTAGGCCACTTAATAAATTGAGAGTAGCCAATAGATATTGTATGACAGATTCAGAATGTAACAAATTATCATCTCCGAGTATGGAATTTATGGCACTGGCCGAGGTGTTATGGCATTTTATTTCAATCAAATTGCCCACAGATGACAATGGTAGAGTTTTTAATATTCAGCCAATCGTTCTTCATTTTGTGTGCGATTACAACGGTGTTAAATTTTGGCCTGAGGGATCTTGGAAGGCCAGAGAGACTCACATTATCAAGATTAAAACTGTCGTTAATACTATTATCGCGTGGTTATATGAAAGAAATATTCATGTATACGTACAACATGTCGACGGGCATTGTAATATACACGGAAATGAAATAAGTGATGTTTATGCCAAATCGACCGAACACCACGACGATATCGATGAATTAGTAATTAAGACATCGTCAAACTTAACTAGGCAATGATTTAAAAAGTTAAAGTATTGTTAGAAAAGACAATGGCTGAGACTTTGAAAGTTAAATTATCTGGAGTTCCCCCATTGAAAGCTGATGCTATTTTGACATTTGTGATTCCCGCGGGATCAGACCCTAACCGAATTGTAGATATCAAATTTCCATTGGCATTAGTAGGGAATTCAATTGATATTGGATTTCTTAGTGGGGAAAAAATTGCTAACCAACTCATTCAAGAAAAGTCGCAGAAAGAAGCAATCGACGATCCCGGATACATTGTTTATGATTCTGGTCTCTGAGGTCGACTTTTTAAAAACTTAATTGAAGCTGATGTTTTCGAAATTTCCATTCTGCTGAGTATTGGCCGGAGGAAGAATTATTCCTTGATTAACCTGGGCCGGAGCCTGATTAACTGAATTCTGCATCGCTTGATTGACTGCCGTAGTTCCCTGAGGATACATAGACATATTCTGACCATTCAAAGTATTGGCCATTCCCTGATTATATGCTTGTTGAGGAGCCTGTTGCTGCTGATTATTTACCTGTCCAAATGCAGCTGCGAATCCGCTAGTATTTGGTTGTTGAGGAGGCTGAGGCTGCTGGGGGGCTTGACCGCCGAATCCGGACTGAGGATTTTGCTGAGATTGGGCAGACGGGAGTCCCTGCTGTTGAGGAGCCTGACCGAATCCATTATTCTGCTGTTGCTGATTCATCTGTCCAAATGCAGCAGCAAATCCGCTAGTATTTTGCTGCTGTTGAGGAGGCTGCTGGGGAGCTTGACCGCCGAATCCAGTTTGCTGCTGAGCGGGCTGACCAAATCCAGATCCAAAGTTGGCGGAACTAAATCCTCCACTGGACGCATTGTTCGAGGATCGAGTTCCAGAATTTTGCTGCTGAGGGGGAGGAACAAAGTTAGCCAAATTCTCTTCGTTAATCACGATGTATCCGAGAGCCTGTCCATTTTGTTGCTGCATAATATTGGTATTTCTAATCATATTGATTGCAGCTTCCGTATCTTTGAGGGTGAGTTTTGCCATCCAGCTACTTCCCTTTCCGCTCTTTCCGAAGTTACCCGAACCAGGAAATTGGGTTTTGCTTCTTGCCAAATTCATTTTAGGGCCAGACAAAGGACCAGGTCCGAGAAATACATAATGATCATTCGTTCCTCTAGTCGTCTTGTTCTTCTGATAGAATCCGACCATGCGAGGACCATTCAAATCTGTTTCGATTTGAACTACTTCACCGGGATTCTTCAGATCGAGAACGGTAACCAACTTGGTATCACGATTTTGATTGGATGCATAATTATTACCTTGAATGTTATTGGCCGCGGCGGAAAACATTCCAGTTCTTCCGGCGGACGCCGATCCAGATCCAGATCCGCCAAACAAATTGGATCCGAATCCACCACTAGAAGGAGCAGGAGCAACAGCGGCAAAATTACTCTGACGACCAGGATTAGAAACAGAGCCACCGGCAGAGGAATAAGGAGATTGAATGGAAAATCTGGGATTGGACATCGGCGTGGTAATGGATTGAGGAGGAGTCGGGATGGGCGATTCCAGCGGCATGGGTTCGTTCGTCTTCTGTGAAATAATAGCAGAAGCGGTATAAATCGAAGCGGCTGCAGGAAAAACCGCAGCCGGGTTTTGTCCATCGGAGAATCCATCGACCTTGGCAGTCTTAACAGAAAAAGTCTGGTTATTCTGCTCGATAATCTTGACTTGTTGCTCGTTCATCTTATCGGGAGTAGGATTTCCAGGAAACATGGTAGCACTCATGGAATCGGCTCCCATACCAGCGGTCACGAAAAGACGAATTGTCACATCGGGAAGACCATTTGCCTGAGGTAGAGACACCTTGAAGATTCTAGACTTGTCTGAAGCTTGCAGACCCCATACAACAGCAGTTGCATAAGGAACAGCTTGTCCTTCGGGCATATTGGAAGGAGTTCCACCAAATCCGCCGTTATTGACGCTGGTCGTACTCTGAGCAGAACCAGCTCCTCCGCTAAATAAGCCAGAACCAAATCCACCGCCAGAGACAGCCGGGGCTGAATTGTTTGAGGGAGTGGAAAACAAATCACCGCCAAATCCAGAATTTTCGGAATATTCTTCATCACTGTCGTCGGCACCGCAAACGATATCGACTTCGCCAGAAACAATTTGGTGCAGCGTGGAGGCCGAAATGTTGCAATCAAATTTTTCTTGGGCGCGTAAAAACAATTTCCAGATGATCAAAATATCCTTCTGATCAAATTGTGCTCTTTCAAGCAATTGGTCAATAATTTCCTTATCAGCCCCGGCGGACATGGCGGCAAGAACCTGACTTTCGTTGGTCGGAAAGTTACCGCTAGCACCGAGAAGTTGGACAAGTCCGCGACCGTTGGTATTCAGGAAAGCATCCCACGTACCAGTTACATCACACAGGTCTTCGCCATTATCCTCGTAACACAATCCGGTAATAAAAGTGGACCATTTACGGAAAAAGAAGGAGACATCATCAATAGAGATTGCAGACATTTTTTAATTTTATTTCAAAATTATTTTAATTTGAAAGATTTTTATCTAAAAATTTTTTTTTCTGTAAAATCAGATATAAAGTTTTGACAAAATTTAACAATTACGTCTCCATGACATCTCCCATCACCTTTATTTTTGCACCAGCATCCAAGAGACAAACGTTTACCACTATTAACTAATTCTGAAAAGCGTGCATTCCAGTAAGCTGGATTGTTATTGATCTTAGTAATCAAATCAGCTTCGTACATTCTTAATGAATCGTCCATTCCGTATTTCTTGACTGGGAATTCGTTAGCCCATATACTATCCGGCATATTCCAACCACCCTGGGTTTGGCGACGAGCAATATAGACGTCGCACCCTTGTACGATTTGGCCTTTGGATCTCTTTAGGTGAACTACATATGGTAGAAAATATTCCATCGAATTTGATTTTAAGATTTATTATTTCTTTTTGAATAAAATTCTTTTTACATTCTTTATTCAATGTCTACATCTACCGCACCATGGTCCTACACCACTGACCACTTCTCTGAGCTCGGCTTTACTCCTCTGAACGGTGAGGGGATCTACACCGATCTCGTCGAGTTGTTCAAGCTGGACAAGAAAGAATTTACTGGAGCAAAGAACGGTGATTCAAGCATCACTGACCGCGTAGGACTTTACATTCTTGAGAATGTCGGTCTGTTGGCTCGGATGATCAAGCCTGATGGAACGTTTCGACCAGAATGGTTTCATGAAGATGTACAAAGACCTTTTGAAAGTCTCATCGAGCGAGACGAGTTTGCTGAATACACCACTGTATTCTCCGAAATCCATGAAATTGATTCCGATATTGCAGGCGCCATTAGTCTCTATATTGCGACTCGTATCCAACAATACGAAGACCGAATCTACGAGTTTTATTCTCTACCTGTTCCTACTCACGACGATGACGAGTAAATTCTTTCTGAAACTATCAATTAAAAAGTCATTCATAAAAATAATTGTGTTTAATTAAAATACGGGTGATTATGAAAGCTCGCAAAACCAAACAAGTTTATCCTAGTGACGCTACAGGCGGCAATTTCAACTCTGTTTGCATCGTAGATCCCGATGGAGGTTTGTTAACTACCTTACAAATATTCAAAGGTATTCTTCAATGTGCGCCGGTGAATGAAATTACATTTAGGATTCCAGATGCAAAAGATATCTTGGATAAATCTCCATTTCAATTGAAACATGGTTGCTGTTGGAGATTTTCATTTAGAAATGATGGTAGCAGTGGAATTACTCTTGAAGTCGGTGCCGGCGGTTCTAGTAATGGCTCTCGTTCTGTAGCAGTATCATCTTATGCGGCTCATTTTATTCTAAGATTCACCAATACACATTCGGACGATCCTTATTATGAGTTAATTCGCGAATAAATCTTTTTAAAAAAGTATAGCGTATTATTTTGATGTTTGTGCGGCAGCAGCTACAGCAGCCTCTTGTTGAGGATTCATTGCGCCATTAATTGATCTGGCCAAACCAGTTGCTTCACTTACAAAAGATCCAAATCCATTAAATCTCGTAGCCGTGGCTTCCGCTACATTACCCTCTGGTTTGGGAACACGCAAAATTCCAAAAAATGCCAATACATAAGCTATCACGGCCAGATTGGCACAAAACTCAACTGCAGTCCACGTAAATGCTGTTAGTCCGGCAGACATAATGCCTTTTTAATTATCGACTATTACTTTAAATGATTATTTATTGTTTTTTCGTTTTGGGAGCATGAGTTCGCAAAGTAGTTAAAATAACATCACTCTCATTAACGTGAATTGTCGTATCATCAGGATATACAAATGATAATTTCTTGTATCTCGCATCAATGTGTGATGGTTTTATTGCTAATCGATGGAAATTTTTGAATACTCCAGCATGATAGGCGACTTTAGGAGTAACATCATTCCAACTACCATCTTCAAATAATGCACCAACTGCGGTCCAATTCTGACGGTCATTTCCTTGAACAAGAATTCCGTGTAATTTGTTCCCAATTCGATATTCAGCAACGATAAATCCGTCACCCAAAATCGGTTCTCTAGGAGTTTTATCTCGCATATTATTCATCCACGTAACCATCCTCGTGAATACGATGAATTGTTTATCACCGGTCATGTTGTGAAGAACAACAAATACCAGGAAGGTTATGAGTAAAATCGTCAACATACTACCTTTTTATGATTTGGGCAATTTCTTAAACCAAGAAAATAATTTTTTTCGATAAAAGACAATATGAGATCGAAAGCTGCCGTTGTAAAGGCTGTGGTTCCCGAAAAGGTACCCGAGTCCAATGAGAAGACGACTATCACGGTAGCCGAAAACAAGACTAAGGTCAGTAACTGGATGATTGCACTCGGAGTCGGTGCTGTCGTAGCCGTAGGTACGGCTTTCGTCGTTTATCAAGTTAAGCGAAATAGACAGAAAGAAAAAGAGGCTATTGCTATGTATAGTCCATACAGCAATCCAACTGTAGAAGACTACGAGAATGTCTTCAGCCGATACTGGGGTCTTGGCCAGAAGACATTTAGCTCAGTAAGATCTGTCATCACCGGATTCTTTAAGAGTGAAGAGAAATTAAGTCCCTTTCACGATAGTGAAACTGTTTCCCCATTTGGTCTAAGCAGTGTCGACACCGAGGATGAGGTCATCCTATAAGCGTATCTAAAAAAGTTTTATTTACTATCACTTGAAGAAATAAAATCTGTAATTAAAAGATCATGTTAACTTTCATCAAACCTCGTGGTTTATTGAGTGCTGATGTATTTAGGGGGACCAGAGCTGGACCAGGGAGTCTACCCGGGCTATGGGAAAGAATTGTTCAACAGCTAGATCGTATAAATAATACATCTGAGATAAAGATTTCTGACCGTATCATAGAATTTGACAATGGTGATGAAATTCCAAGTCCCCATTTGAATAAAGATAGACATTTTAGACTAGATCTTTATTTAAATGGTAAATTATACAGTCTCCATGGAAATAAATGTAAATCTATTAAAATTGTTCTCAATTGGATTAATTCTCATGTATCAATTGAGGAGTTCAGTGAAATATCTGAATCCGACGATACAAATTTAACTCATACACAGAATTCACCAAACGATGCAATAATTAACGATGAAATACCAGATTTGATTCCTCTAGATGATAGTAAGAATAACGATTTGGTTGCAGGATTAGCGGGAGGTAGTGTATTTTTTGCAGCATTTGCGTTTGCTGGAGTTGTATTAGGAAATGTTTGGGCTGACGCAGAACACGAATCCAAAGTCAATGACGATTGGGGATTATTTATTAACGATGACGGTAGTATTGTGAAGTTCGACAATGATGATAGCAACTTCGACAACTAAATCCGAGATCTGAAATTTTAGCATTTGAAAAACTTTTTGTAACTAAAAAGAATTGGGGAAATTCAGATGGGGACCTCCAAATCGGATGGTGGTGATAATTTTTGGTTGGAGGATCCATTGATCTTGGTAAGAAATTTACAATTCTTCCCGCATGCCAAGTCCACATTGGAAGAAACGATGAATGCATTGACCAGAATTGTGATCGTAGTGTTTTTAATCCTCATTTTGTTGAAAAAGAAGCATGCGGTACTTGTATTGGCGATTTCACTTATTGTGATATCCATTCTTTATTATCACAATAAGAATCAACCAGGAAACGGTAATATTAATGAACATGGTGATTTGGTATTGGATGATGATCGTATGATGGCCCATGCCGGAAATAACAGATCGGATCCAGATGAAATGAGAAGTGAATTTTTGGCTAGCGCCCCGTCCAGGAGGGATCCCAAATACGATACACGACAACCTCGAACTACAGCTCGACCCCCCAAGGCGAATCCACGAAGACCCTATCCGGCCGCAATCCCACATGACTATGTAGTTCAGGCACATCAGCAACAAGATGATGGTTATAGAAGAAATAGGTATGAGGAAGAACAGGACCAAAGCGAATATTTATCCATGCTTCGGCGCAGAAAAGCCCGTTTAGATGAGGCAGAAGAAATTGCTGATTTGGAGGCTCAATTATTCGGTGTCAAAATCGACAGTCGAAGAAGAATTGAGCCTCCCGTAGAAGAAAGTGACGAAGAGAGCGAAGAGGAACCTGAATACGCATCCAAGAAATTTGGTGGTATCAAGAGATTTGTAGCCGCTAATGATGACGGTGTAAATCAAGATGCGGAAGTCAACAATATTCGATTGCGTTCGCGCAGAGTTCATAAAACGAAAAATACTACCGTGGACCCATTTGATCTTATTCTACAGAAACGACAACATCTTGAAAAGACAGCCCAAGAAGGTGCAACCAGAAAACATAATCGTAGAAGCCATTACAACAACACTTAAAAAGTCTAATAACAAAACCGAGTTGCACGCGTGATTTAAAAATAACGGACCTAGTTTATTTGCAACCAAATTCCAAGGTTGCAAAATTACAAATCTTCGCAAGATGAAATTATTAGAAAAAGTTTGTCCAACCTCTAAAAAAGACAGACTATCAAAAATGAAGTCCAGCGCAAGTTCCCCTGAAGTACGCGCCCAGATGATCAAACAATCCGCTGACGCACGGAAACTTGAAATTCTTGCACGATCTAACGGTGGTCGTGTAGTCGAGCGTATTGCTCGCGATCGCCAATTGTCACGTGATGTTGCACAAAGTAACAGTCGCCGCGAAATTCCTGCTGAACATCACACCCCTGGATTTACTCCTGATACTCACCCCCTCGATGTTCAAGTTTCTTCCACTCGTAGTCGTGCTCATCAATTGCGTAGCCAGCAACGTAATGCTGCTCGTCAGGAAAGAATCACAACTCGCGATAAGGTTCATAAGAATACCCCTCGTCAACCTCCATCACGATCAAATACTCCTCAGAGACGGGCAGCACCATCCAACAGACCTGTTCAGTCGAGATCCAAACCGGCAACTCGTCCTGTTCAGACTCGCCGTGCCCCTACTCCCGTAGTCAAAGCCAACCCACCTCCACAAAGAATTATCCAAGCCAATGCACCGGTCTCTACTCCCTCAAAATCCAATCATGCTCAAGTGAATGCAATCCGCAAGAACTCAAAGACCGCTGCTCGACCTATTCCGGTTCATGGAGTACGGGCCAACGCAACTGAAGATTTGCGCCGCCGCCATCTTCTTGAATCTTACTTGCGTGAACACTCCAAGAAATAGGTTTTGTTGACTCGCCTTGGACGTTCACTTCGCTCACTGGCTCGGTGATGTTAGGGGATTTTTAAAAAGTCTTGTTTATTGTTTGTTGGTTTACAATTTGAAGCCATTTCTCACCAAACAATAAACATTTCTTCATTTGTTGTGATGTGGATAAGAAGGCACTAATTTGTAATCGTGACGGTGCCATGTTGTCAAAAAAATCACGAAATAAAACAATATTTTTCTGTTACAGATTTTGCCTGTTAAACCATCATAATCAAATAAAGAAATGATAATTGATAGTTCATGATGGCTGAAGAGTGTAAATCAAATAAACCCACTCAACAAAATCAAGCTAATTCCAGCGCTGCTTAGATTTCTCATCCCGACAAACGAATCTTAACAATGAAAAAGACGATGAACGGTCACCCCCTCACTCGTCTTTTCGCTTCTCAGATCTAATGAAAAAATAAAGATAGGCGGCAGAGAGCGCAGTGAACGAGACAGCCGCCGTTCAAACTTTTTAAAACAACCATCACCGAGCCAGTGAGCGAAGCGAACGTCCAAGGCTCGGCAACACGCCGTGGCAACAAAACCTATTTCTTGGAGTTCTTTTGGATGAAATATTTGAATGCGCCGATGTACGCATTTTGAGTCGATGATCTAGACAAATACCTCGAATAAGATTTCCAAGGCGTATTTCCTTTTCTAACTCGAATTTGAACATAGTAATTTGTTCCGATGGAAATATCTCTGGTAGAAATCATATCAAATGGAGATTTGGGATCTTGAAGAATCTGCTGTATCTTTTCGAATAAACCATGCTCGCTATCCAATTCCTTTCTCAATTTGCTAGCAGTTAGCTTGTCGTATTGCACTTCATGATCTTTGATATCCTTGAAACCTGCACGCAATACCTCCATTGCATGTCTAGCGGCATCCTCCTTTGCACTTTTCTTGTCAAATCCATAACCACATCCAACGATAGCATTTTGATAATCAATTGGGAATGTTTTGTGCGAAGATCCAATGATATTGACGCTGATTGTATGTTTGGGAATTGGTCTATTAGGACATTTTCCACCATTGGTTTCGTATGTGTAATTTACATTACCCCATCCATTAAAATTCCAAATCTCACTAAGCTGAGTGCGATAATCGACGTACTTGGAGGAATTTTCCACATCAATTTTGTCTCTCAGATGAGAGTTAAAAACTGTATACAACCATCTTTTAGCCAAGCACAATCCAAAATCTTGAGCTACGTATTCATCACCGGCAAATACGATAGCGGCTACCAATGATTCAAACATATCTTCCTTGATCATTTGATTGGGGATGCTATTGGGTCCAAGATTGACAATATTATTGAATTTGAGTTTGTCTGCTAGTTCAGAAAGATGTGCAGTGTTAAGGAGTGCTTTTTCCATATCAGAATATGGCTGGGGAATCGTCACGCTACTTCCCATGATATCAAACAAATACATTTGAAATACTGCTTTTAAGATTCGATCGCCCCCTGCTTCTAACACTTCATAATCCAATTTTCCTTTGCTACTTGCTTGACCAAATTTGTCTAGATTACGAGTAAATGCTCTCAGAAAATGCTTCTCCAAAGGTTCGGGCGCCAGAATCTGATTTAAGAACTTATCACTGATTCCGGGACTGAGTATAGCCCTAATCTGCGCTCCAAAATTAACAGGGATGGACATTATGTTTTATACGCGTGGATAACTTTATCAACTTCTTTTAACTTTTTAATTAATTTATGTTTCAAATTTCATTTTTTCTTGAGTTATGATCAAGTAATTGAAACATTATACGCTTTTGAAATTGTCTCTCAATGAATTAAGAACCCAGTGCGCGCCATTCAACTGTAATTCATCCGTTGGTAATTCTTCAGTCCAATCTAATCTGATAATATTTTGGGTATCATCCATTTCTGCCATGACGTCATCGTAGGTATCATTCAAGGATTGGAAATAATCTAAGGTATAACTAGACGCTTCAGTGGATCTATTACGTCTATTACATCTAACCACATTCATTCTAGGATCGACCATAAGATATACGATGTAATCTGGATCGGGAAAGTCACGAATGTCTCTGAAGACAGATTCATAAATTTTAAATTCTTCCTCACTGATATTACCAGCATTACGTTGTACTTCTGCAAATACTTTGTTTCCCAAAAAACTACGATCTAGAATTGCTATACCACCGCTTTTAACGAATTCAAGGGCATCGATATACATGCATTGAACTTTAATCAGCATTGCTACTTGAAATCCGAATGCATATTTAGCTTGATCAGCAATGAACGCGTCTAAATAGCTTTGCATAATAGGTTCTTTGTATAGCCGAGCCTCTAATCCATCTTCGGCCAAAATATTGATTAGATTTTCGGTCAATGTAGACTTCCCCGAAGCAATGTTACCTTCGATGACTATAATCGTCCCCTTCAAGAATTGTAATTTGTCGCCATCAGTTACTTTGGATACAGCCCATTCCATTTTTAAAATAAACTAATACTCTGAAATTAATATTCTTTCTTTTTAATTCGGGAAAATAAAAAATCGTTAGATTCAAAAATTAAAATAAGATGGGGAATCTATTCAGCGCTCCAACAGAAAATAGTAATCGCACCATTGTATTCGTCGAAGGAAACATTGGATCCGGTAAGTCTACCCTAGTCAGTAACTTGAATGATCTTGGATACTCGACATGGCAAGAATCTGTTGAAGAGATGTGCAAGATCCATAAAAATGAAGACGGATCCATCATTGAGAATTTCTACAATGACCAATCTTCTCATGCATTTGCACTTCAAATCGGATCATTCTCATCGAGACTTCGTTTCTTGGAGGACGCTATCTCCCACCTTGAAGAATCGACAAAGGATAAAGAAATTGTTTTCGTCGAGCGCAGTCTTTGGACCGATTTTGAGGTTTTTGCCCCAGCCCTCAATAAAGCAGGAAAAATCTCTGATTTACATTACAGTATTTATAACGAGCATTTTCGTTCACGAATCGATAGCATCTACCAGAAATTGGCGCCGTACAAAATTATGATTCTTTATTTGAAGACAACACCTCAAGAATGTAAATCGAGATGCGATATTCGTGGTCGTCACGAAGAAAAGGATATCTCAGTGGAATATCTTGCATTAATTCACAATAATCATGAAGCTTGGTTAGACGGAGAGGAGGACATCAAAGTTATTAACGTAGATGGAAGCCTGGATCAACACAAAATTGTGACAGATGTGGTCGCCGAAATCGAAAACATCTAATTTAAAAAGTCGATCTCGTATAACAAAACTCCAAATAGTGGGAGTTCAATTTAGAAAATGAAGAAAGGGTCTGATTACGATTATTTTGGGTTAGATAAGGATGTTGGAGAATTTTGTTGGAAAATGATCAATAAGCCTACTGGATCTAGGTCTACATTCTTTTTAGAGGACTTTATGGAGAATGCGTCTAATGACGATCAGATTTCTGTTCTTAAATTGCTAACAGTTTATATTAGGAATCAGACTGTAGACCAATCATTGGTCTCGGGAAATCTCAAATACGCCAATAGTGTTCTTACAAACATATTATTGAGGCATGTTACGAGTCTTGAAGAAATATATGTAGACGGTAGACATTTCATAACTTACATCTACGATCATTACTATCCGTATGTAAACATGGCAATAGCCTTTTTCATTATTCCAGTTATGATTAAACGCATTGAACTGAATTTTTTATCTCCCGCATTCACGGATGACTATTGTAATGATAACGACATTCTCCAGAAAACAATTATAGATCATTTGAAAGAATCTACCGATGACGACCCTAACATCAAAGCCGCATTGGAATGTTTGGTTGATCATAGTGGTCATGGTGCAGCATTTCTAATCGCCAAAATGAATTCATTTCAGCAGAGCAGCAATTTTTATCAAGAATTAGCATTCATGATGGATTTCCCACCATTCCTCCAGGTAATGTCTAATCAACCAGATTTTAATGTCGAATTGGCCATAGCTATGCATGCTAATCAATGTTTATTCAACCATCATGGCTTGGATGATGCTATCAATCTTGAAAATGGTCATTTTTCTCATTCTGTTGGTAGAATTAACCTAGAAGGAATTGGCACATTATTAAATCTAAGCGACAATATCAAATCAAAAGACTTGACGTCATTTTTGTCTTCGCTAAAATACCTTAGTCATACTCGCAACCCCAAACAATACGCTCTGATGAAAGAGCAACTTATTATTCTGTTAGAGAAAAATGTTACCATATGCCAACACCAACTCAAGAAAATGCCTCCCACATGGCGTAAAGACATTCTAGACATATATCAACAACCAAGATGGACCAGACTCAATCCTTTAATAAAACGTTATTATAGTTATTATCTCAAGATACCTGAAGGAGTTGATTTCGATACTACTATGATATCAATTAAGAAAACTTTAATTGATAGCGATGCAGTAGATGAATTTGTCAATCGCTACAAAGAATCAAATAAGAATTATTATTTGACCAATTCTAGGACACCAATCGATATTCTTGAATCTAATTCATGCTCAAATGAATTAGTAATTATCACGACTGAACATAGTAACGGTGATGATATTCTTCTTTACCCTACCGATTCTATTTTTCATATTCGAGAAGGAAATAAGATTTATTTGTTTGACAAAGATACTTTTCCTACTCTACTCGAATCTGGATCCAATTTCTATACAAGATCTCCATTGCCGTATCCGGACAAATGTAGACTTAGAAATAAGATCGACAATTGGTTTAGTCTAGAAAAAGAAATGAAAATTATACCCATTACCGAATTCTTGAATGAACTACTTAACGGGCGTAAATTATTAAAGTCATGTGAGTGTATGCGTTCTAATCCTATAGAGAAAATACATCACAAGCTTGACATTTTTGACATCACATATGAACAATTAGAAAATTGTATTCTCGAGGACATTGAATTTAAATTAGCTATCGTAGGTTTTGATATGCATAAGATAGAATCTACAATCGAAGGTACTGATAGAATTATATTTTTCAACCGACTGGTCAGATTAATTAAGACATCTAATCTCGAAGATCGTATCAAAATTATTTTATTTACTGCTAATATCATTAAGCTTCAATTTAGACAAATCCATATCATGTGAATTTATTCTTCCTTAAAAAAGCATTTTAATTTAATTTGAAGATTAAAAAGAAACACAAATGAGTGTTCGCCAGTTTTACACGTTTCTAACACGTAATTTCCCGGATCTATTTAATAGTCAGCTTACAATAGAGCGTGATCAAGAATATGTCCAGGGCCTTTATATGGATTTGAACTCGATTATTCACGACATAACAAAGCGTCTATTTCGCTATGACGTCAAAAGAGAATTGACTCCAGAGGATACACTTATTCAGAATTATTTGAGAACATTAAGTGAAGACGATAGGGCAGAATTACTTTATTTATGTATTGGAGGTTATCTTACCGGCGCCTATAAGAGCATTCGGCCAGTGGAAACATTCATGATTTCTGTTTCTGGAGTCGCACCCAAGGCTAAAATAAATCAACAGCGAATCCGTCGCATGGGAAATAAAGGTAGTCCAGTTGACTATTTTGATCCTGTAATGATTTCACCAGGCACTAAATTTATGGACAGACTAGAGAAATACATTACTATTAAATGGATTGAGACTGTTCGAGGAATATTTGATCAAAATGTGGATATTGTATTCAGTGGTCATAGAGACTTTGGCGAAGCAGAACATAAAATCTTCCACCATTTGAATCGAACTGAAAAGGAAATAAGACAGAAAACTGTTACAAACGAAAGAGTCGGCCATCGACGACCAATTCAAGTTGTGTTAGGCAGCAATGATGATTTGGGAATTATCCCATTTGTGCAACCATCTACTCATAACATCATTTTCATGCGATCTAATTTTAAGGGTAATAAAGAATTTGCCACTATGGATATTTTGGAAGTAGCTATTCATAATCTAGTCAAAGAATACAGAAATGGTAATAGTCACCCCAAAGGTAAATTCTTTGATGATGCATGGGGTGATGTATTCTACAGAGCATTCCAATTCATCAAAACTCGAAAACTCTATGAGAGAATTGGAATTAATTATCTGAAGCCTTTCAAGATTCATGATTTCGTACCCATTGTCACACTATGTGGAAATGATTTTCTCCCACCTATCCCGGAAATGGATGCAATGAGTACAATGGCCGGTGCAGTATTTAGCGACAGTGATATCACGAAAATGTTTATCCGATCTCACGGAAAGAAGTATTCGAAGTCTACAGACGATAAGATAAAATCCAAACCAAAAGTATTCAATGAAGAGAAATTCTGGTCCATGTTTCGTTACCTAGAAACTAGCTGGCACATTGAAGGTACAAATCAAATTAATATCAAGGGAGCAAAACCTTTGCGTAATCACGACATGAATAGGGATGAAATTTATCCTCTCGTTGAAGATTCACTTCTTAAAGTCAAGCGTCGAATATTATATACAAGAACATCTCCTACTCAACCGTTCGAGGAAGTTACAGAGGATGTGGGAACATTAATTACTGCCCTCGATATCTACAGAGAATTAGCACATAAAATTTCAAGTAACAAACGCAACAATGTCCAGACATTTCTGACTGAAGATAGATTCAAAATCAATTACGTATCGTTATATCGGTTCATCAAAGAATTGTATATCTGGTCTAGAGATTTGATGAAGAGCCATTCTGTAAAATATAAGGTTATGTTGAAAGAAGGAAAAGACCCCTCATGTATTTTGGAGAAGTCAATTGGAAAAGATTATAAGAGCAAAATTAAATCTGAAAATGCTATAGTACCAGCAACATTTTTGAAATTAAATCGTGCTATTAGTGCGGGAATATACGATTCTAAGTATGCTGATTTTAATTTGCCTAAACAGGATATTGATGAAATGTGTCGAAAATGGTTGGAAGGACTTCAATGGACGATGAAATATTATTCAGAGGGAATGCAATCTATCGATACCCAATGGTTTTATCCATTTCGAACTGGCCCATGCCTTTACGATCTCATGAATTATTTGCAAAATAACATCTCGACTAACACAGACAAATTTCCATACCTCTACATCCCAGGAAACAAAGGGAATGTTCTCGTCAAATCGTACATTTCAACTGGAACATACACTATTCGACCTAATCCAGGTACAGATCTTCGCTGTGCTGATGAAGGGGAAGTTCAAACGCCCTATGTAGGACATTTTAGTACCATCGGTCAAGGAAATCTCAAAGTATTTGAAGGGCCTAACGGGCAATTATGCAGATGGGGATTGGCAAATGGTGATTCAAAGATAATTGATTTGGATCATGTTTCAATTGCAACCATAGAGAAAGCACGTACTTATTGTAGTACTGGATTCCCAGAAGGTGTTAAAATTGTAATTGTTGTAGAAGGCGAAAGGGCTGATGAAATTCGGGTACCAGTTGAATTTGTATTTGAACCTCATAGAGAAATTATGTATGCTATTGACAATAAACAGGTACCGTATTCGTCCATTACCGAGACATTGTTTTCTATCATGCCAATTCGAGTATTGAGATTAATCTTTTCTCCTGATCTAGTTGATATAGTTTTGTCAAAAGTAGGGGACTGTTATCCGTCTCAAATCCAAGTTGAAACTGAGAATCAAGTGAATAATTGTACTAATGTCGTAAATTATCCTAGTCCTTCCAGAATTAAAGACGCAATTGAAACTTTACCATCTGATTACAGTTATGAAATTGCAACCTTCAACGAACGTAAAGGAAGATACTATTTAGTCAGAACTGGTGAGATGGGTGTTTCGAATATCATACCTATCAAAATGCCAGCAGAGAAAATTTCATACACGTACCCCAATCGTGAAACTCACAGAAAGGATAAAGATGAACGCGGTACTTCAGTCGGAGGTTTAGGGGATTCCATGGGAATTGTATTTCCACAATATACCCAATATATGGAAAATTTACATCCCACAGAAACCAATCCTAATGCAAGAACAGTTAAAATATTCAAAATGTCTGATATGTATCGTGATGGCCAATTGAACAAAATTGAGCAAACAGCTGCGGCCAACATAGCATCTAGTATTAATCCATTTCCAAATCCTAACAATGATGTGCAATGGAAATATGATATCATTCCAACTACATTTCCACATAGCAATCGATTTTATGTACCTCCAAACACTTATGAGCAATCTTCACAGATGAGAGGTCAATTGATGCAATCTATTAGATTTTTATCCGAGTATGTAATAGCTAATCGATCCGTAGCCAATGAAAATGTTGCTTCAAGAAAAATAGTCTTGTGTTTGGGTGAGAATTTGGAGTATGTTGGAGTTTTAGCAGCTATCTTTCCATTTTTTACATTTGAATTATGGAGTGAGAATGCAGTTCGTATCAGTGAACAAGGCCGATCCTTGCCAAATCTCAACATCAATCATGGAAAATTTACACCAGCGATCGGTTTCTATTATCGGTCAATGGATGTTTTGATGATATATAGTTACGAATCAGAAAATAAAGATTTCGATGGGGAAGCTATTCAAGCAGACGTAGTTCAACTCGAGAAACAAGATCGCGCTTTGACAATTGTCTTCCCAGAAGCTGCATTACTCAAAACCGATCTAAGCCACTACTTGTTACTTCTTGATAGTGAAAATGCTTTTCGTTTGGATGGTGAAATTAGATTTGCGATGTATAATACTTATAGAAGTCGTATTGTCAATATCTACTGGGATAGAAAATATTCGGGCAAAGCAAAAGATATCGGAATTTCAAATATTAAACGAATCTTTGGGGGATCATATATTAAATTGACAGAGGCCGATGGCGATGTAATCCTTCCTACACGTAAACAATTTTCTCATACTGAATACGCGAACAAACTCCATTACTTCAATACTTTTACTCGCCCTTTCATGAAATACGATAATCTTCTCAGAATCAATGAGTTGGATGTGACAGGTTTCACAGGATCATTCGACCAGAATAATGAAATTTACTGTTTGTCCAGACTTTATATGATGAAACTGGCCACATCCCCTGAACAGAAAAATCTCAACACTTTACCCTTGATCAATCCTAATCAAGAATATCGTGATTTTGTGACCGAGCATATGAAAGCATGCAGTAAATTTCTGGGTCAAAGTCTTTACTTAGAGAGAATTCCACAATCTAAATATTATGGATCCTATAGTATAGTAACTCCATACACGAAATCTGAAGTGGCTGTTATCCGCAATATCGTAGAGTATTATAGTGAAATTCCAGGATCACTACCTTACACTAATAGTGTCCCAGACAATGTTCATCATGGTCAGAGAAAATTGTTATTGGGAGAAATATCATTTCTATTACAAGCCAAAGAATCGGATTGGGTTGTTTACGCTGGTGCTGCCCCATCCAACAAGGCCGCATTCTTAGCTGCTTTGTTCCCTAATAAGAAATTTATTCTCGTCGATCCTAACAATTTCAACATCACGCCATTTGGAGGAATGAAAATCAAAGTTATGAGCAGCAAAGATATATTACCTAAATTCTTTGAGAAAAATCCAGCCAATATCTACGTGATCCAGGAATATATGACGATTGAACTCGCACAAGCATGTAAGTATTTACGTCCTAGTTTTATTTCAGATATTAGAACAAGTGGAATTGTTGTCACTACTGAAGACAAATCTCCGACCGATGCTGATATTGTCTACAATAACGCACAACAATATGGTTGGGTTAAAACTATGAAACCCACTTTGAGTATGCTCAAGTTTAGACATCCTTTCAGAAACAAGATTGATGATTTCTCGTCTGAGTTGACTAAGGAGATTCAATATTTGGGATCAATCGGTACTGTGAATGGGCAAGGTGGAATAGATTTCATCAAAGATTACAAGAATGGAAAATTAATCTATATGGATGGGCAGATTATGCTGCAAGCATGGGCCCCTCCTACATCTACTGAAACTCGACTCATAACTAGAGGAACTGTTCATGCGGATTTTGGATCACACAAAGCATACGAAGAGAAAATGTTTTACTATAATGTCAGCATGAGACCACATCACTACAAGATGATTAATGCGCAAGGTTTTGACGATTGTGGCGATTGTAACTTAGAATATGGGATTTGGTCTAAGTTAACAAACAATCCTCTGGCCATGATCAAGGAAACCAACAAATTTTTAGGACCTCCTCATAAGAAGTAAATTCAAGATCTAAAAAAGACTTTTTCAATTGTTTTTATGTATAATAAAAACAAGCAATAATGACAGATTCTATCGGATTTATGCCTGAAAATCCCATGAGACGCAAATATGCGTCGGCCTTGAGGGGAAAGATACTTATCTTGGAAGGAATCATTTCAGCGGGAAAATCGACAGCCGGACATGAACTTCATAAATTTTGTGATAGTATTGATATTCCTTGCATGTTTTTTCCCGAACCACTCTGCCTCCCCCTTCTCAAATTATTTTTGTCTGATAACAAGAAGTACGCGTTCGCATTCCAATTGGCGATGCTGGTTCAACGTAAAGCACTATACGTGCAGGCAGAAGCTTACGCTAAGAAAGGATATTTTTGTATTATCGATCGTAGTTTGCATGGCGATTACTGCTTTGCAAAGATGCATCTTAACCGTGAAAATATTTCACAAGAAGAATGGACGACATACATCGAGATGCTCAACACCGCCAAACCATTGTCACCAGATTATGTGCTTTATTTGAAGGTGAGTGCTCAAACAGCCATTTCTCGTTGTGCCAAGAGAGATCGTAAAGGAGAATCTTCCTACGATTTGGAATACTACACAGATCTGTGCGATATCTATGATACCGTCATTGAATGTAGTCCCCGCCACGCAATGAAGAGTCTTGACTGGAATGAAGATCGTAAGACTAGCGAAATCGCAATTGTTCTTGCATCCCATCTCCTCCAAATGTACAACTGTACTTAACGTGTTTGTCGCTGCGCGAGTAGACCACCGAGCCTTGGACGTTCGCTTCGCTCACTGGCTCGGTGAAGTTAAAAAGTCATGTTATGTTTGTTTACAATACCCAGCCAATCGCTACCAAGATTAAGATTTTTTAAAAACACACTATCATTATTGGCGGCAGCGACCGTAGGGAGCGAGACAGCCGCCAACACAAAAAATTATTTGCAAGTGCAGTGGCGACGATTGAAATACATAAACGCGATGAAGATAGAAAAACTGAATACTAACCATGCAATAAACTGTGTTTTCTGGACGTCATAGGAGGATTTACTTGATCCCCAATTCATCGCCTGCGTCAAAAGATGATACATCGCTGTATAAATAGCTGCGAGGGCCAGAACTCTCCAAATTTGGCCCCATGTCACTTCCATCTTTTCTTTTATAACATAAGACTTTTTAAATTGATGAATAACATCCTCAGCTTATTCAGAAATGAGGTAAACACTCTCCATAGTGAATTTAGGAAGCTGCCCAATGCAATTGGCATCACGATGAGGCTTAGTACACATCTTGGTGTTGAGGAATCGGATGAACTCGGGACTCTCGTAGAGTTTGGCCATCCACTTGGCCGCAGCCTTCACGCTCATCTGCTTGAATTTGTCTCTCACGGAAGATTTCGCCACGTACTCTGCAGCATAGATATTCATATTTTCGATGCTCCATCTAGTCACCACCGTTTCAGCATTGGTGTGAGGGGCCAGATACCAGCGACTGTAGTTGGGGATGCTCACCGTGATGTTGAATCGGGACTCAGTATTATAGACGAAATCAGTCATGTTGAATTTGCGTCCATCGCAAGCAGAAACCAAAATATTGTTGTACTGATTCATGGTGATCTCGGTCTGAACACGAACGGAGGTAGCGTTTGCTTTGACAGTCTTTCCATCGCGAGTAGAGTATGAATCTCCTTTCATGCGGCTCGCCAGTAGAATAGGCAACTCGCTGAGACCAATGAGTTGCTTATTCTCATTGGAAGATTCGTACAAATCTTCTCTGGTGATCGAATCGAGCATGAATGCGATATCAGAAAGATCTCGCATTTTGATGGTCTTGGGGTTGTAGCGATTCTCCATCTTGTAAACATTAGTAACCGCACCAATCAACGTCGTCTTGCGATCATTGAGATTCTCGATAGATTTCTTGTTGGGCTTCTTTGCAGAAATCAATTCGGAGAGCTTCTCTTGGATGTCAATGAGTTCGCCGTTGTATCTCTGCAACAGACTCTTAGTCTTGTCGGCGATGCGAATATCTTCCTTTACGAACTTCTCCAGAATCTTTTCCTTCATCAAAGGGTCGTCCTTGTTGTTGGAAGGATTGAGAAGAACAGTTCCCTCGATTGTGACCAGATTCTGACGGGATTTCGTGGTACAAAACTCCTCAGTGCAGTTAGTTTTCTTAGTATTGTAGCACTTGCAACACGTCTTTGAATGGTCGAAAGAATTGTATTTGACAAAGTGACAATCGCGTAGCATGAGGTTGTTGTAGAGGTAGTTGTCCGTAGGATCTTCTTTATCATCAGATACCCAAGGAGCATAGCGACCAGCTTTCTCGTAGTTTGCCATTCCTTCTCCCAGAGAGCGCATATCGTCAACCAGCAGCTTGGCATCTTCCAGATCCATATTCTTCCATTTGGTCAGCTTGTTCTTCTCGTACATGTAGAACGAAGCTGGAGATTTCTCATCATCCAGCTTGACGCGATTGACGCAATGAGAAATGTTGTTGTACATACTCTCGATCATCTGGACTTGCTCATCACACATGATTTGATCTTCCTCAACCCCAAGATTTTTGGCCTTGCGAGCCAAATACTCTTCGAACGTCTCCTTCACATCATCTCTGGAAGTGATGTCAAGAGGAGCTTCGGCGGAAAACCAATTGCCAGAGTGGCGATCAATCGTGTGGACAGATCGGCCAGCTACCGGTGTGTATCCGCGGCGCATCATCTTCATCAAACGATACCCGGTGATCTTTTGTTTGGTCAAGCAAGATGTGTTCAAAGGAGACAAGATGTTGAAGAGCGGAGATACCCGAATTCTACGTCCAAACTGAACATAGCACTGAATGTGCGATGAATCGAACCCAGCAATAAGCTGTTCAGCAGAGTCGCATTCGCTCAAAATGATTTGAGCCTCGCGATCGAGACCGTGAATCTGAATCACAGAACCATACCCCTTCAAAGTGCATCCTTTGACATCCACAAAGTGAGTAAGCACCGTCTTCATGAATTCACGCTTCTCTTCGTCAGAGTCACCAACAACAAAGAAATCGAGATCGGTGGGGGCGGTCTTCAACTCATGGTCTTGAGGAAAGGCAATCTTCTGGTAGGTATCCTCATCGAGAGTAGCAGCACTCACACAACCACCGGCCAACACCAAGTAGGCTCCCTTTTGATCTTTGCTATAGTCCATCAACTTACTCTCCTTCAATCCGGTAGACTTCAAAAGAGAGTGAATACGGCCTGCGCACAAATCAGGATCAATTCTCTTTTGAAAGGATCGCTCAACAAAAACATCAGAATTGAGGGTTGCTTCCGTGACCACAGGATTCCAGATGGTACTCTTGATTGATCGCATCTCAAGTCCATGACACTGGGATTCGTATCGATTCTCGCACACGGAAACAAAGGTCATCACATGGGTGTAGTCGGGCTCCTTCAACAGCTCGCGCTGCGCATCCGAGCCACACAAGATGGCGAGCAGGTTGCAGTCCTTGATACGAATGGGAATATCCAGCATACACTGAGTGAGCCAATGCTTCTTTCGGAGAATGATGTCGGACAAGTCCTTCGCGGAAATGCGAAAGCGATGATGAGCAACCCACCCCAAAAGAGCGTGATACTCAGCGGAGTAGAAGTCTTCACATACTGCCTTGTACCCGTATTTCGCAGACACCTTCAAAAGGACATCCATCACATCGACAACAGGGGCTTTCTTGTGAGTGAGCAGCTTGACAGCATCAAACTTACGATTCATGATCTTGGCAACATCAAACTTGGACGCCTTGAAGAAATCATCTCCAACCAACTCATGGACGATCTTCCACGTGACTTCCTCAACAGAAGATGGTGAATGGACGGCACATGAGTTGTAAACGGGAGAAGCGACTGGCTTAGAACAAACGACGGTAGATTTCAAAATAGCAGAGCAAGATTTGTTGGACATAGTGAATGAGAAAGAGTTGACAAAGAAGATACTAAAGGTATATTTTATTTAATTTGAAAAATTTTTTTCAAATCGTTTTTTAGTCGCAATCATAACAAGACTAGCCAAAGTTATTTAACATCAGAAATTAAACCTTAATATAATTGTCTTCAGATAGTTGGTACCAAAGAGATTGTATAGAAACTGGTATGAATATTCCTGAGAGCACAACTGATACAGTAGAGAATACAATGAATGACGTGTAAGTATGTTGATAATTTTTAGTATCATATTGTAGGTAAGTTACAAAATCTTGATCAAGAATGCAGTCTGCCCATATTTGACAATTCTTCTGCTCAAAATAACCACCACTTATGAGTATAGGATCTCGACACATTCCAAGGTGCATCTCGCCCACAAGAAAATTCTTACTCTCTAGTTCAATGACACTCCGATCAACACGCCTGGCAAAAGGATTTTCGACTACGCTGCGGTTGTAAATGTCAATGAATTGTAACATCCAAACTATTTCGTCTCCACATCCGTAAGATTGAATATTGACATTCGTGATGTTAATGGAATCGTCTTTGTATTTGTAAATAAATGCAGAATCTTCAAGATGATGTAACTTACCGCCAAAATAGATGATACTTATTGTAGAAGATATTACACTCAAGACAGTTAAAATTAACCCCAATGCGATAATCTGTGACCAATTAGGAGGACATTGCCTCTTAAACAACCCCGAAAAATTCCTATTAACTATCTTCGCCATTCTCTATCAAGTCTTTTTTAACACCGTATCATTCTTTAAGTAGCCATTTGCCCGTTGTTGCTTATGGCAAATTGTGCTACAGTACCATTTCTACTCTTGTACCAGGGAAGACATTTCTTTTCATAATGTTTCCTTAAAGTAGAATAATCGTCAACGAAATGATATACAATAGGTTGTGAATGTCGGAATACTCTTCCTACGAATTGCTCAGGCTTAGTTAGATCCAATGCCATAATGCACGTATCAAAAACATCGCCTTCCCAATCAGGAGATAAATTCTTAATATCAACGCCACGTCCCATTTTACTGTAAATTCCTACTAAAATTCTACAATTATTGACGGTATTATCATTCCCAATTAAAGTTTCAACTTTCTCGCCTAACTCTTTCAATCTCTTGTAGATGTAATTTGCTTGATCTTTTCTCTTTGTTCCTACAATAATTTTAGAATTAGGTAGGGATCTACACAACCAAATAATATCTTCATTACGTTGAACATTGTTGGCTAAGCTGGATAGAACAACATTCCAATCAGGTCCATGCCGAAATCTTTGATTGACGACTTTAGGTTTGTATGGTGTATCGACGCGATTGATAACGAATGGTTTGTCTGATATACGTCTGTACATTTGGTCCCCAAAGAAATGTGGAATGAAAGAATGCATGCCATCGTCTCGTCTGATCTCAGCACATAAACCTAACGTATAACATGGAGAGAAATTCAACATGGCCGGACATTTCTCAGGAGTCATAAAATAAGTTGCTTCATCTACAATTAAGAATTTGATTCGTTTCAATATTTTAGGATCAATTTTTCCAGCAGCGGTAACCATAAATACGTAAACATCCGCATCAGGCAATCCTTTGACAGGATCGATATCCTTAGCAGATTTGATGGCGCAGACTCTAGCATTCGTTCTTCTTTGTAGGACGGTGACCCATTGAGGAAAGATATTTTTGACATCGGTTAGTACACCAGCGCAAATTCCAAAATCTGCAATCAATTTACACGCCACTTCAGTTTTCCCACCACCACATTGTAAACTTAAAAAAGCAGATCTGGTGTCGATTAATAATTGAGCAATCGTTTGAAATGCAGGAATTTGATAGTCACGACCGCCAATTCCTAATTGAGTATTACAATGAATTGGTCTCCTAGGTAATTCAAGATACGATGGTAATTTGAGGTCAGGCCATAATTTCAAACAAAACGCCATAGGAATTCTCAAATTACCATCTAGATCTACTTTTACACCACTGACGGTACCAGTTATCTCCTTTCTATCACCATAGACATATTTGACCAATGCTTCTCCCAAATATTTCATGAGAGCGTCATCGGTGGGCATAACTATAGATATGGACATCGTCCCTTTCTCATCCCCTTCCAATTAAATCTCATTTTCGATTTCGGGGTATTGTGTTGGCGGCGTGGACGTTCGCTTCGCTCACTGCCGCCAATGATATTAAAAAGTCTTGTTTGATTTGCAATTTGAAGCCATTGTCAACCGCAAATTACCATTTTTACATTTGTTACAGATTTTTCCTCTGAAACCGAGACAATCAGATTGGAAAATGATAATTGACGGTTCATGGTGGCTGGACGGTGTAAATTAAACAAATGACGAAACGTACCTCTCATGAGAATTTTTCACCGGGCACCACTGCACATAGGCGGCAGCGAAGCGAGACAGCCGCCGTTTCACACCACGGCAAATAAGACTTTTTAAGATCCCCTACATCATTGGCGGCAGCGACCGAAGGGAGCGAAACAAAATCAAACATTATTCAGCTTCCTCTTGTTTGGCGAAATAGTCAACTTCTTCAAGGTCAAAGTTCTTAACTGTCTCCAAAATATTATCAACATCCAATTCCTGTTTAACTTTCATCAATTCCAATGCGAATTTCTCTGTCTCAACTTTGATTGATCCTAACTTGCGGGAGATATTAGACAATCGTTCAAATTCTTTATTGTTTCTTAGCACTTGAATTCTTAATTCGCTGTAATCAGTAACACATGCCCCAGTCTGACATGGAACGTCACGACTATAAAATAAAGATTGTAATCGGCCTAGATTTGAATATAATTCGTTACCTTGTTCAGATAATTTCGTGTACATAGTATGAAGTAGGTTCTCAAGGGATTTCTGAAGCAATCCCATATCAGTGACCATATCTTCGAAAATGACAGTTCCTTGATAGTAAGCTACATTCTTGATCTTTAAATTCTGTGTTGTCAGATCAAATAATGTGATAACACTACCCAAATCATTAAATTCTGGTACGTCAAATTCATATTTGCCCATTGGCATAGCACCCGATACAGAATAAACAACACCATTGTATTTGTGCATAATGGTCTCTGAAACATTCAGTAAAGTTTTCTTGGGTGTAGATCTTGTCTTATCCATATTTGTATTTTGGTCTCTAGTATTTGATTTTGGTTGTTCTTCCGGAGGGTCAGATCTAATCTTCTTTAATAATCCACCTTCATACAATAAACTAACGGATAGTCCAGTAATGGTTCTAGTTCCCATAATTGTACGTTTTTCGTCAGCAATAGCGGGTTCGAATCGACCTACTAATACATGAGATCCGATAAATTGTCGTTTGGTTTCAATGTCGGCACTCATAATAGGGTCGATCGTATTTTCAGGTGGGATGATAACAGTAAACATAGCATCAGCATCAAATAATGCAATTAGGCCGATTTCACTGTTCAATTCTTGGACTAATTTAACAAACTTAGGGCGTCGCTCTGACAGATACTCAGATGAAAAACCCATACTAAGAGTATTAATTCTCTCAGGTGCTTGCAAACGAGAAAACTCAATGGCAGGCACGCAATCGTAGAAATTTTCACGAGTCTTGAATATATGTTGTGCAAATTTCATATCTGAAAATGTAAACCCTTGATATTCACCACCATGGCTAGGAAAATATTGAATGCCAGCGTATGTAACAAAGGCATAACTGGAATCATATTCTAAAGTGTCATGTAAATCAGTATAAGTTTTCTTGACTGCGTCAGACACCAAATTCAATCCACTTCTCATTGGAATAAGATTAATATCCCCAGCAAACACTTCTAGATTAGGTACTCGAATCAATACCATATCACCATGTTTACTTTGACAATAATAAAATAGAGCATGAATTGTAGTACCTCGATTAGAGTAGATAAGAGTTTGTCGGATCATGAAGCCACATTTCTGAATATGTGCTCGAACATCATCAACTGACTGCGCTTGTGTCATGAGATTAGGTCCTTTGATTGTCGACACTTGAAATCTTGTAGATGAAGATGCCATTGCTTTGATATTTTCTACTACTTGCGGTTTTGAATTTGCTTCGGGCGCTTTAGGACCAATCTTCATCCCACTTTGCTGCATATTCGTAATTTGATTTCGTCCTTTTTAATTGAGAAAGTTAATTTTAAATGCGACTTTTTAAAATCTATTTGTTGATAGTGGCCGCTTTCGATTTCTGCTTAGTTATCTTAGCATCAATGGGGTAAATTACTCTTCGAATAACAATACTTTTATCGCGACGAGTAATCAAAAGGATGTCTTGATACTTGAAACCACGCCATACCACCAGAGGATCATTGATATTGATGGTAGGAAGAGTTGAAAGCATTGCTAAATACATATCTTGCCGAATTGATGTTCTCTGGCTTTCTGTCTCTGCACTCTCGATTCTCATCTGATATTTTTCGCCAAGGGTCGATCCATCCATCGCATAACGAAGACCAATTTGTTTTTCTACGAAATCTCTAATTTCCACTAAAGTTAGAGGTCTAACCGATCTGGCATTTGTTTTATGCAAAACGGGATCAAAAGACAAATCTTTGATAGTGATGTGTTTGATAGGATTTTCAATTAGCTCGTTGTATCTAGCAATTTCGTTTGCTGGACTACCATCCAGTTCTTTCTCGGAATAAAGGATGAGTTGAAGTTGGTTATTGATCGGGCGTCCACCTTTGAGATCGACATGTATGTGATCTCCGGTAGTGTATCCTTCGATATTTACTTTCTCTTGTGATGGTACCGCGGGATTCTCCAAGAATTTCGTGAGACGACTGGTAATAGATTCACGATTTAATTTGTCACTTTTGGTATTGCAATCAACAAATAAAACATACACTTGTGTAATTCCATCAGCTTTAACGAATCTCATTATAGTATCATCTGCATCACCCGCCAAAACAGCACTTCGAGATGATAAATCTTCCGTTTCTCTCCACGCCACAGCATATTGCTCAACGGTAGCAAATCGGTAAGGCGCAAGCTGGTTATCAGGTACTCCATGATATCCACAGAAATTGACCAAATTCAGATGTGATTGATATCTTCTTTCTAGATAGTCTCTTCTGATTTTTGTTGCGATTTTAAAATCTGTCCCTGACATAGTTATTGGTTTGGGTATTAGTTAATCCTATTTTTAATTTGTGAGATTAAAAAATTCGTTTTTTTATTTCAATTAAAAGATCATAATCAAAGACAACTCGGTAACTATGATTACCCATAATAAATCTGTTAAAATACCCAAAATCATAATGCAGACTTGGAAAACCTCCACGCACCCCCCGCAATGGCAGAGGAGTCGAGATGCCATCAATACATACATGTCAAGTTGGAAGTATGTATTGATGACAGATGATGATAATTTAGCGTTTGTAAAACAGTATTTCCCAGATTTTCTTGAAACTTTTGTTAATTTCCCTTATCCAATTCAGAGAGCCGATGCAATTAGGTATATGTGGTTTTATGTTCATGGTGGTATTTATTTGGATCTTGATTTAGAGATTATTAAAGCTCTTGACGAATTGTTTTATGAATACGCAGATATGTATGTTGTGAAATCTATTTTCATGCAAAGCGTTTACACTAATGCATTCATGGCGTCTCAAGCTAGAAATCCTATCATGATTGAATGTTTACGTCTGATGAAGATGCCACTTTCAATTTCTACAATTAATACACAACATTTTATAGTGATTAATTCTACAGGGCCTAACATGTATACCAAGGCTATTGAAAATACAAAATTATTAAATTCTCATCTAATCATCAAAGAATTACCCCAACGAAAAATAATTAACTGTGATGTTTGTGGAGTTCATAATCCGTATTCAAGAGCTAAGGCAATGAAGGGAGCTTACATACATAACTTAGGAGGTTCCAGTTGGGCTGGTAATGATAGTAGTATTCTTTCACTCGCCTACTGCAAAAAAGAAACGGTACTTGTATTTTTTATAATTATCGTATTTATCATCATTGTTAAGAGTATCAAGAGGCGGCCTCGATACAAAAGAAAATAACTTTTTAATTCATCCTTTTAGGGATTTGTACCCATTATTTTTGTGAAACCACTCCAGTGTTTTGTGATCTCGAACCAACCCGGCATTTTCGCCATCGACCAGTTTTGTAGTCTTATCTACTTCCCCCAAATTGAACAATGGTAAAGTCCAAAATGCATGTCCAGTGTTAAAAAGTCTGACCCCATTCAATTTTAACCAGCAGCTGAACCAAATATCATCGACACTAACTGCAAAATCTGGTCTATTCTCAATTTTAAGAGCTGCATCAGGAAAAAATGATGACAATACCACAAATCCGAAACAACCTTGTAAAAGATCTACTTCTTGTTGGCATTGAAATAATGTTATACACCGTCTAAATGATGTAAACGCTGGTATTGTCCTATCACTATCTAAGATAACTCCGAATTTTGTGATTGCAGTTGGAGTAGAAGAATTGTTATGATATTCGAAGTCTTGGAGGAGTTTTTCTATTGTCCTTTGATGATAAATGTTATCGTCATCGACTACTATTATTCTTGTAGTATTGATCACGCCATTGGCAGATCTTTCTTTTCGTAAAGTGGGTAACAATTTTGTAGCAGGTCCTTCATCAGTTTCAACCCAATTAATTGTCAGGTTTGTCAACGATGCCATCCATTCTGGAATGATGTAAGGTTGTCCTTTTCGACTGATCCGAGGAACATTAAGAATTATGTCATCAACGCATACTGACTGGTCAAATAAAGAGGCGATAGTTGGATAAATTAGGTTAAGTCGATCTGGGATAGTTGTGAATGTGATGACTACTTTATGCGAGCATGATATTCTTTTACGGTTAGAGGTATAATTTCTATCTAGTTCAAAAATGTTATCAAGTATCTGAAGACGACGATATCTAAATAGGTTAAAATTGATACACAACACTAGAAATACTACAATAACTATGATAACAATTGTTATTACTATTTTTGCAATTAAATGCATGATTTACTGTCGATTTTTTGATTGCAATTTCGTTATTTTAAATGGACTCACTTATTTTTTATCGAAAACGGAAAAAGTTGTTCATTCATTCTTAAAAATAAAAATCATGGAAGATATTACCCAGCAAGCACCTCTTCCGGTCGAACAGCCAGCACCCATCCCTCTCAAACTTCATCATTTTCCATCGACTATGTACGATGAGGTGATCGATGTTGTGGTAGAGAATAATACTTTCATCCTCCAAGAAATCCAAAAGGGCAATGTTGTCACCGAGGAATTGCTCGGTAATATCTTAAGAGCCTTCATCACACAATGTATTCGAAAAGGACCGCCAGCGGGAGAAAAATTGACCGATAACAACTTGACATGCAAACACGTCTTCAAGAAGGGAGCTCCTGATAAGATCGGGCGAGAATGTGGTCACAAGGCCAACTATACGGGAATAGAAGGTCTCCCCAAATGCAGCACACACAAAAATTCAAAGGCGACTGGAGCAGCAGCAGCCGTTAGTTCTGCCGCTAGTGGTGGAGATACAGCTAGTTTTTCGTACAAGAATCACGCTGGCTCAGGAAAAATCGCTCCACAAAACCTATCGAGTATTCAAGCTAGCATTGCAGAGCAGAATACTCCTGCAGAAATCACACTGGCATTCGACGAGACTTTGAAAATTTACTATACCGTCACTTCCAATTTGGTGTTTGAACAAAGAAAGGATGAGTCAGGAGAAAAATGGATCGCAGTTGGAATTCGTACAGACGAAGGAGTTCAGAAACTTACAACTATGGAAACTTTCATATGCTGGAGTAACAATTGGAAGTGGGATCCAAATTGCGTTGATGACGAAGTAGCTACCCATGAAAATCATCCTCTTGCAAATTTGGCCGCGTCCCACGCACTGGTAAGCAAGCAACCCGATATTCTTGCAGCCAAATTCGAGAGAATTGCGCAGAATAGTAATAACTAAGGTTTAAAAAGTTTCTTTGACGTTTTTTTCGCTCGACACGAAAAAATACTTACAACCCCTAAAAGAATGGAAAACGAAATGGCATCCGAATTCGTGTCGCCGAGCTTCTCTGATTTACCTGTTCAAATCCCAGGAACATTTGAACAACTTTTGACTTTCTTTGGCCGATACCGCGAATTTGATCGTGTTTCAGACGATTGTGCTCTAGACGGCAGATACTTCTGGAAAGTATTAGCACCATATTCAGGTCTCATCAAATCAGATATGTATATTCGCATCAACGATTTGAATATGGGCGACCGGGTATCCAATGCTATGGGAGGTGATTCCCATAAGAATGGTCATGATGAAATTGTTATTTCCCCTATCGCATTCGATTATCCGGAGTTAGTTTCCAATATGTGTGCCAGTTTGAAAATCATCAAATTGATTGTCGATATTAGCGATGATCCAAGTGATAATAACGGAAGTGTTCATTCCAATCTCATTGTGGTAGATGACGACAAGAAGATGATTTATCGATTTGAACCTATGTATGAAATCCGATACACTGATAGAATCAATAAAGTATTGGAAGATTATTTTAAAGGCTTGCTTCCTGAATATAAATTTGAAATGCTTCAAGAACATCCTCAATTGCCAATTACGGAGACTTGCCCCCGTAAAGGTATGTGTGCTGCTTACACGCTGAAAAGAGCAATGATGTTTATTCTGGATATTGACCAAGCACTTAATCGTGACCCAGCCCGGGAAGAAGAATTAATCTTGCGTTTTGCAGAAGCCATCAAAGAAGAGTATGGTGAATTAGATCGTGATTTTGACGATTCCGATGACGAATATGGCCGTGGTAGATCTAGAGGACGTGGCCGTGGAGGCGGATGGGGAGGTGCATTCCGTGGATCTGCCTTGCCGTTTCTCGGAGCAGTTGGAGGCTCAAGATATTTCTTTCAAGTTGGAAATCCTTATGCGCCTATCGCAACTCCCGGACAATACCCTGGCATGCATATGTATTCAGCACCATACTACGGATACACATTTGGTCCACGAGCATACAGATCGCCTGGTTGGGGATGGTCCCGTGCAAGATGGGGTCAATACGGCTCTGATGAATACGGCTGTGGTTGCGGAGGAAAAGGACGTGATACTCGCGGAGACCATAAGAAACCCGCGGTCGCGGGAAATTACTACTACGATCTGAAGTAAATTAAAAAGTTTTCGTTATGATATTATATAAGCTAAAAATGAAAAATTATATGGATTGATTTAGAAATAAAAATCACTCAAGATGGAGATAATGGTTAAAGCCGAAATTGTGTTGATGTATGATGATGTCAAACTGCCAGCCTATCAAACTAGTGGTTCAGCTGGATTTGATTTTCATGCCTATTGTCCTGATGGGAATGTGGTTATTGCACCAGGCCAGACCAAATTGATTAAGACCGGTATCAAAATGGCAACTCCATTGGGTCACGAACTTCAAGTCAGATCTCGTTCTGGTCTAGCATTGAAGAGTCAAATCGTGGTTGCAAATTCTCCCGGAACTGTTGACAGCGATTACCGAGGAGAGATCGGGGTTATTCTTCGTAACAATGGTACTGAAGATTATTCAATTAGTCATGGCGATCGCATTGCCCAAGGAGTTATTTCGCCTATACAACAAATTGACAAATTTATTGTTGTCGAGGAGTTGGGGTCAACAAACCGGGGTACAGGTGGCTACGGTTCCACCGGTGTATGACTTGGAATGAAATTATACGATCTAGTTAAAAAAGTTTTTAAAAATTATTCGAAAGAAAAATAAAACATCCCGATAATTATCGCCTGATTACAATGTCCAATACCATGAAAGTTTTGCAGTGGAATGTTCTGACGACAGCATTTTATGATAGGAAAGAATACCCAACTTACCCCGAGGAAGATTTTGCTACAGGGCGCAAGAATGAACAAGTTATTGAAGTTGTTCGAGATTCTATGAAGGAGAAATCTGTCATTGTTTTGCAAGAAGTTTGTGATCTGTTGAGAAGAGACTTGGCAATTCTGTCCTCCGAAATGGGATACACCATGAAAGATGCTGCTTACGGCGGGTCGTTTACGAGCAACATGGGCATTTGCATGTTTTGGCCAAACTCATTCATCGTTGAAGATTATCTTCAATATGTTGTCGGTCAACACATCAAGCCAGATAAGAATGATCGCAAGTGCAAATCGACCTGCGCATGGCCACTGTCGTACATCTGGGGTAAAAGAGAAAAGAACAGTTGGGACAACGCTATTTGGCGTAAGAATGTTCTCATGATTGCGACTCTGAGAGATCCAACAGCTAAACGAAGTTTTGTTCTTGCGGGCTACCATATGCCATGTACATACAAAGAACCTAAGATTATGGATTATCACATTCAAACAATTTGGGATCTAATTCGTATAGATGATATGAATGACAGAATGATCCCTCTCATTTTCGCGGCAGATCTCAACTCCAAGCCAGGATCACCAGTTTACAAATTCCTTGAACGCAAAGGGATGATTTCCGCCAATCTCTTCGAGGAAATCGAGCCCGAGTTTACGACCAATATAGCGACCGAAAGAAACCCAGACGGATTCAAGGAGACTCTAGATTACGTTTTTGTCACCAAGGATTTGATTAAGGAAGTAGAATCTACATTACCGGCCCAATATGAAAGTGAAGTATTGATTCCAAACGCTGAATTCCCATCCGATCACCTCTGGCTCAAATTTGACCTAACCTTCCAATAATTGCATACGTTGAACGCCTTAAAAAGCTTTTTAATACGTATCATACATAAGGAATTTTCTTTAGTATCATAATAAATACGTCTCTATTTATCAAAGACCAAATATTATTTGGTGTACGCATCGCGCATTTAAGAAGGTCATAAACTTCTGGATCAATTATGGCATGCAATCCATTCCACTGCCCTCTATAAAAATCATTAGCCACCAAGACCTCAGGATTGACTGTTGAAGACCATTGTCTACCGGGATCCTGGGTCATCCAACAAATGTTCTGAAGTTTTGATAGTAATTTTGATTCCAAAGTTTCTTCAATCTCTTTATAGTCGATGGGTTTATCATTGTCCCTCACATCGAGCCAAAAGGCCTTATCCGGAAAATATTCCTCAATGAATTTTCTAAACACAGCGCGTTCATTGTCATTCGCCCTCGTGTCTATTTTTATGTTTTCCAGGGAATTTTCAGTGAGACGAACGATGCTGAAAATGATTTTGTCGTCAAATCCCAGAAAAGAAGCCGCCATATTACTAATTCTTGATCCATTAAAAATAGAAACAGTAGCTTCATAATCGCTATTACGGTGATGCGGAAAATTACTTTTAGGCCTATTCAATGTCATGCGAACATAACCTTCATCGGGTTTATCAACATACTTGGATGATAAATCCTTCAAAGTCAAACCTTGAATAATGGGACAATCATCAAAATCGTATATGAGGCCGCCTTTTCCATCTAAAGACATTCCATACCCATAATCATTATAATACCCATCGCCATATCTGTTGGAGCTATGAGCTCTGACTGCTTTACCCAACCGAGCTTTGTATTTTTCTTTTAAGAGTTTCAACTCTTCGGCGAATTTCAATTTATCTTCGGTGGCCTGATCTAAAAGCTTAACTACTGTTTGATGATCAATTCCAGGAAAAACAACATCAAACCCTCGTTTATGGTATTTAGTTAGACGATGATTGAAGGAAAGGGAGCGACGAGAAATATCTACAACGATAGTTTTATTCATCAATGCCCAAGCTCCTTGTTCTGTGGCAACGATATCGTTGCCATTGTATCCTACCATTGAACAAGAAAGATCGAATCCTCCTAAAACATGTCCAGCGTCGGGGTAAACACGATGAATGAATTGATAAGCTCCTGAGCCTGCTCCAGTATCCGACACTTCAAAATTGGTGACCCCCAAAGAACGAGAAAATTGCAATGAAGCATTTTCATGAGCGGCGAGAAAGATCTTTGTAAAGGAATTCATGATTTCTAATCGCAATTTTTCGTCATCGCAATCAGTAAAAAACAAATCGATGTCGTTACAGAATTTAGGAGAGGTAAAAAATCCTCCCGCTGCAAAAATCTTGCCCGGGTACATATCCATTATCATTTGAACACAAGGAAATCTGATTTTCATGTGATGGAGGATATTTACATTTCCAAAATACTCAAGAAGCCCGTGGCTATCGCACGTTGTTTTAATCATGAGAGGTCTAGTGCTCTTATTCATTTGATCCCAATGATCTTCACTCAATTTGAATCGACTCCATTGGTCAATAGTATAAAGTTTCCATCGACGGTTCATTCTGCAAACTAAAGCTCTATCAATTTGAATCTGATACTCATTTCGCATGTAACGATTTACTCCCATATTAGTTTTATCAACATTGGCAGGTTCCATCTCAAAGAATTATTTTCATTTCGAATCAAATTAAAAAATAAATTGTTTTTAACCATCACTGAGCCACTGAGAGAGGAAACACCTCCGGCAAAAACTTTAGGCAAAGTTGATGTCCCCGAATGCGAGCTCATTGAGCGATACAGGAAGAGAGCTCGTTGATAGAATATCTGCCAGAGTTTGGGCAACTGCGGCTTCGTTCTTGTAGTAAAAAAGCATTACCGCTCTAGTTCTCAATAAACGGCCGGCATCCTCGTCGGACAATTTTGCGTTAAGAAGGGGTCCAGTATACCTGACAAAGAGATCATCATAATTGTACCACGACATACTATCATTATCGTATAGGAGAGCGCCATAATGGCCTCCTGGTTTGAAATTGGGAACATCCTCGCTCGGTTCTCCTGGAACATAAACAGCAGCCATTAATTGGTATCGTTCACTCGGGGTAACCTCTAATTCGCCGAATACGCCTGTGTTAGCGGCACTTCCCGCATCACCAGTGTTAATAATATCATCCATGTATCTAGAAATTTCAATTTCTTGTTCACTAATCGTGTTCTCCCCGGAGTCAAAGACATCTTTACGCGAGATTGTTACAACTACACAATCTGCTCGGGTAATATTGAATTTTGTTACTTTAATGGCTTCTGGGTTACTTTCATCGAGGTCTTCTACTACATTAGACCATGCATCAGGCCATTTAATAATTTTTGCATCGGAATAGATGCTGATAGGATCCAATGCAATACTTGGTTTGTTTTCTTCTTTCTCGCTATCGGGGTAATTACGACGTCCGGATATTTTATATTTAGTTGTAATATCCATAGGATGGTAATTAAAAATACCCATAAGACTTGAATACAGATCAGCGGGATCTTGCATGTTGTATCTGAAAGTTTCAGAACTTCCTGATTTTTCGAGATAATCTGCAAGTATGCGTCTGAAATTACTGCAATCGTTAGTGCTACCATACATAAATGATCTTATTACACTCTTAAGACTATTTTGAACATCCACTAGAGCAGGATTCATTCTGTATGAGAAATCTGCATCAAGAATATTTGGGATGAATGGTGATTGCGGGTGGATAAATATACAAGCTAACACGGAATCCATAAAACAAGTGCTGCCAGGATTTGACCATCCTGGAGCCAAAGTCCAATGATCAACTGGTTTAGGAGGTGGTAGACCAATTTCTGTGAACATAGCCCCGAAGATAACAGTATTCTCAAATGTTCCCACAATAGTATTCTTAAATTCAGTATGATCATAAAATCCCACTGGTTTTATGGTAGGGGGATTGTCAATGTACTTAACTAAAAAACGATACAAAATAAAGCATGGAAGACCCCAATGAATGGTAACTTGATTTGCCAATACCAATCTAGCTCTATCAGGATTAATATTGTCGCTATCCAATACAGTTTGGATTTGAACGCGTTCACTATTTTCGTAATCATCCTGTAAGATATTGCCGATAACCTCATTCAGATTGGTAAACGATTCGTTAAAGTTTGCGCGTTGATTTTTGGTCTTGTCGTATTCAGCGGCCATGTAAGGGCCAAAATTTTCGTTGTTGACGATGGTATTAAATTTGACCTCGGTGAGTTCGTTGAATCCAATATATCCGTCGATATTCCAAACTTCCATGACATAATCATTAGAATTGGGAACACTCCAGCTAGGATCTTCCTTAAAAATCTCAAAATTAGGATTAGTTTCTCCTCCCTCAGGAGTACTATAAGGTCTTAAGTCTACCGTGAGGTTAACTATCAGATAAGTTGCCAAAGCATCGGCAATTGTTAGAAAATAATACTTTGGCGAGAGAGTACGAGTCTTATGACGAATAGAATACAGTTGCATTTTTACGATCTCAAGTTTTTCGTAAATTCTTTTTAACAGCGATTTTTAATCTCCCAAGATTTCTTCTTCGATTAAATTCAACTTTTTAATTCGTGCGTACTCCATCAAAACCCACTCACTTTTAATTTCGAAATGTGTTGAAGCGATTTGCATTTGGTTCAGCTGCACTATATCCATCTGAACTGATAGTCCAGTTATTTTCAGATTTAACCGCTTTGAAAAGTTCTTCTTTGGAACCGTATCGGTCAAACACATCTTTTGTAATACAGATCGTATCTGTTATCGATCTATCAGTAATATTGAAATTGTAATTGCTCTTAACTGACATACCTTGTCTAAATGTTTCTTCTGCTTCGATTAATGATTTCTCAGACAATTTCAATCTGTTTATATTTGGACGAAAACGTCCCCAATGGCCAATCGTATATTCGGGGAAAATTGCATATTCCCAATCAAATCCTTTCGAGAGGTGGTTCCATTTGATTGAGTTGGTTATTTTCCCTTGATACATTATAAGAGTACGAGAAGTGAATACGATATCTCCATCAACCAGACGAGCATCAATAATATCTTGTCGGTATTGTTCATTTAATTGATCGAGACTCTTTTGTATTGCAACCAGTTGTTCTTCTTTAGTAGCATATTCGGCAAATCCATTTCCAACTGGCGCTACCCGAGGCGCACTAGAATCGATTTCTATGAATTTGGCGGGGGCATTAAGGAGTTTGTAAAATTCTTTGGGGGAGCTGTTGAATAAATTGTCTGGGAATGTTTCCATGCATTTGCAACGAGTGGGAAAATCTCTTAACAACAAATATTGCCAGATTTGTCTTTCATGTCTCTGACACCATGAACGATATACACCAGCCACAGAACAAAATCTATTTGCTTCAATGAATGTCAAATGTTTAAATATCTCCATGGTTGTATCGCCCAATAAAACTCTTACTCCCGATTCATCATTAGGTGATTGAGGAGCATAATTAACTACTGCATTACGAGTAAACATACGATTAAATCTTTCTGGGATGCTGAACGATCCATCAAGCATCTTTACTAATTCATTGTATTCTGATTGTGGCGTGATAGATGAAATTTTCGCATTAGAAACCATTGTATCGTACACGACCAGGGCGATCGTATCCCAATGAATTTTAATCGACTCTTTCAATAATAGACCACTCTCATCAATACTGGATGATTTGACTAAAGATTGGTAAATTACATTAACTCTTTTAGTTGGAGTCAATTTTTGCGTGACTTGATTCTGAATAAGGCGATGCATCATGCCAAACACCGCTCTAGACATTACTTCTTGATTTCCTTTGAATCCTATTGCAGATCTATAGGTTACTTGCTTAAGAAGATCTATCACATGCCTGTCTGTAGCAAACTTATACTCAAACGATTCTTTTGTTAGAACATCAGATGAAATTTCTTTTGTCATTTCCCATACCTCCAGAATATTAGATTCAGAGTCCGGAAAAAACCACCGATCCGTGTATTGGGATTCAGACAATTTCATTATAGGATCGTCTGGCCCATCGACCCTTGGTATATTATCCGGCGAATACGCTTTCACGTATTTGAATGACCATGCTGCAATGGCCTCAGAAACAGTCAAGAAGTAATACCGAGGCCCATTTTCAGTTATCGTATTTCGAATAGAGTAAAGTGACATTTTAATGCGACTCTTTTTGATTGCAAAGACTTTTTAATTTGAAAAAATTAAAACATGACGGCATAGTTAGGTTCTTCGATCGTTCCTCTATTAATGATTTCGGAATATTGTCCCCATCTATTCACCATAAGCTTAGAAAGAATTTCCTTAGTGATTCTAGTTCCCTCCTTTATCCTGTAGTTCTTAGCAATTCCTAAAGTACTTATTCTACCGCTAAGATCAGTTAAAGTAAATTTCTCTGTATTTTCGTTATACGTACGTAATGCTTCCTTGGCGGATTCTTCCGACATTGTTAGGGGATCAAATTTATGTTCAGTATTCTTGTAATGGTCCAGGGGGTACTCAGGAAAAGTAATAAAACTTGGCAACACCCCTTGACTATCTTCGGCATAATCTTTCAGTTGTTGGAGTGATCCATCAGCAACAACTAAAGGAACATCCATCCACTGCATATTAAAAATATCGCCATCGACGATCTCGTTCCGTTCCAAATAACCCAACTTCTTAATAAAATGATTATCGATAGTATAAACATAATTGTCGAATGCACCTTCGTATTCCTCGTCAAAATGTTCCATAAATGTGAAATCTCCATTGGGATACATCCGTCTAACAGATTTGAAACTATTAGGAATGATTAATGTTTTAGCTGGACGATTCAATAGCATATACAATTTCTTGGGATCGGTAACATATAGATTATTTTTCCAATTCTTGGTAGAATCTTTTCGCTTGGGGTAATCTCGATTAAGTAAATATTGCCAGATCCTCTTTTTGTGTCTCTGACACCATGAACGGTAAGCACCTGCCGCGGAACACATATTATTAATTTCCCAATACTTCAAATCCTTAATGACAATAAACAATGGATCTCCTATCAATACTTTAAGATCGCCTGCTATGTTTCTAGGATCATTGGGTGATAATGTTTGCGCTCCAATTTGAATTTGTCGTCTATCTGTTTCAGGAGACAATTGCATTGGCGGTGGGGAACGACCATCAAAAAATTGGATCTCAAAGTCGTCGAATACCAAATCGTCGATGTCGATTACCTCCCTTACCGGGGTAGTAATCATCACTTCAGAATCTGGTTGTCGAACCGGAGATCTAGGTTTCATTTGGACTTCCTTGAACATATCTTTAAAAATTGATGGAACACTGAATGATTTAAAAATTCCATCTGCGAATGATGTTTTATCAAAAACTCCAATCTCTTTGCCATTGCGAGTAGAAATAAGGTGTTTGTAGAGAATCATTCCGATAACATCAGTTCTAACTTCATGTGTCCCTGTTATTTCCATATTAGAAATCTTATTATGCGGTACCATATTTAGTATGTTATATGGTGAATCACCAGGTCTTTCAAGTAGAAGACTTCTGTACAATCCTTGAAATGCCTCTTTGAATGTTGTATTAGAACCTCGACTTTCGTCATTTGCAAGACCGACAACATGGGCTTTAATGGATTCGACTACAGTGGATGTAGTGATATGAGAACGCCACTTTGTCTGTTGTAAAGCGTCTGCAGGCGTGTTAGGTGGCATTTTGAATACTACCAGGACCACCGTTTTGGGATCTTCGAATAACCATTGTTGATCATATTCAGACGGCTTAGGATTGATTCGTGGTGGCCGATTAGGGGAATTAGCGTGAGTAGGGACGTAATGACTCTTAAAATTGTAAATGACGTGAGCTAGAACAGCTTCCTGAACCGACAGGGAAAATCCTTCTGGCTGTGAATTTGGATTATTGAGATGTTCAATACGGTAAAGCGACATTTTGATTTCGCTGTAGCCTTTTTTGAATTGAATTATTTTTTACAATTTTAAGACTCGTTGCGTTCCTACTCTTGTTTCTTAAGTTGTTCTTCTCGCCAGCGGAGAACACGAATTCCTATAATTATGATTGCTATCATCACAACTACCAGGATTAGGAATATTAGGAAAAAATTTCGTTGTCTTTGTTCACGTTGCAAAAACCCTGCAGCAACCACATTTTGATCGTAACTGAATGAAACCATTGGCCATTCAATTTCTCTTTTATGTAATAGAATTAAAAACTAAAAGGAATAAAAAGATAGAAATGAATGAAGAAGATCAGATTGTTATTTTGAAGAGGGGCGCAGTTTTGTATTCAATTTGTTTCCAAGGAGACTGGGAGAGATCCACATTCTTTCTAAAACGTAGTGATGCTCTTCTGGCAATATTGGACTCTATATTTATAAGAGATACAGTGGGAATGGCCACAAAAGAATTTCCATCAAAACATTCTCGTAGTTCTAATCATCGATTCGAAAGTATGGTACAAATTCACAGACACCTAACCATAGAGGACGATCTCAAAGTTAAATTGACTGAAGGAGTAATACAATTACCAATTCTCACACCAGGAACTCCTTTAGACAAAGAATCATACACCATGGACGATTGGCTTGATTTAATGATCAGTGATGGTTCATATCGTGTGGATGGTAAAGTCCACATGGCTACACTTGAAGAACCTACCAAGAATCTATGGTTTGATAAAGCTGTAAGAATTGACATGGCTGAATATTATTCTTTCTATTTCTCGTTGTTGATGGAAGGGTATGGGGTGAATGAATTGGTATCTAGTTTCTTTGAACCGAGTGTCGTGTCTAGATGGTTGAAAAATATGATTACGGATATGCCATATCCAAATGTTAGATCTACTTACTATCCTGACGAACAGGAAGATACTTTAGAAATAATAACCGAGATGGATAAAGGTATGCCGCTCAAAGATTTAACAGCCTTGGCTGCATACTCTATCGAAGGACAAGAATACGCCCTGTCTGAAGATTTTTACCGTCGTTTATGGGATAGAGACTTAACAGTGTTTGATTATCCGGAAAGATACATGCCTTCTTACTATACGCCAGGAAAAACATACAGCTTTAATTATCATAGGTTATTGGATATCGAAACCATAAAATATTGGTGTTATCTTCAATCGGACCGTATATCTCCGACCACCAGAATGCCATCACATACTCCATCCAAGTATTCCTCAACGACCACAAACAATTTAGGACAGGTCATTCGATTCCCGACAAAACAATTAAAAGAATTTGAATCTATGACACTTCTCAGCCACGATTTTAGAGTTAGAGTAACTATTCGGTTCGAATACCGCCCACCTTTCAAATATTTGAATATCTCAACTATTTCTTCTCATCCAGACAAAAATAACCTGCTATCCATTATTAAGGATATTAAACTGAGAGTAAAGCGATCCAATATTAATTATTGGAAAATGGGTCGTTTCGACAAAACAGCAGTAATTGATGGAACGTCATTTGCGATAGATACCAGATTCGAATCATTAGTAATGATTCTTGAAACTTTTTTAGGATTTATGTTAAGGGAATATCATTGTTCCATCGTTCGATTTGGTTAACACGATATTAACGATAAATATTGTGGTCACATCTAAAAAAGATTTTTGTTTTTTAAATTAAAAGAAAGTAAACGAGCGATGCAGTTACCTGCCCCTATTAGCGAGGATACCTTATCTCTCCCAAATGCATCTAGTGGTATGGTTCCGAAAGGAATGCCTATTTACACGGTTTTATCTGCTGATGAATTAGTATCATCCGGTCCCTATTTCAAAACCAAGCAAGAAGCATTGGAATGGGGATTTCTTCATTATTACCGTAAAACAACCATTATACCCAATTTCATAGAGGGGGATGAACCAGATTGGGACCCCGTGGATAAATTTAGAACTACGATGGATATGAGAAATGCACTTTACTACGTGACTCCACCATTGTTGATTGAAGTTTATCTTGACGGTGATTACAACTACGACAATGCTGGTTTAACTACGCACGACCCAAAAGGTTTTAGATCAGATGGTGAATCCATCAACGACGAACCAGAACGATACACAGCCTCATTGAAAGAGTTTTATTCTCCCAATACAGATAAAATTCATGTCGGAGGCGTAGCTAAATATAAGATTTCAGTTAAGTATCCAAAGTCCATCTTTCAAATTGGTTCTGGCGCAAGAATCAGAATCACAACCAATTACATACAAAGTTTGATCACCGGTGTACTTGGAAGAAATCATAGAAAATACACACAGGACAAATACACTTGGAGATTTTATGATGCATTGTATCTGGCATCCCCTCAAAATATCATCGAACGTCAGAATAAAATTAGTATCGATTGGCCAAATATTGTATTGAGCGCAATTAATGCTATGACTGTGACGGCGAATCAAGGAGAGGAATTCATGTTATCGTATGTTGAAAAATTGCTATGGGACACCGGAAGAAATTATTTAGGAGACTCTGTCCCCGTGAACAATGGTATGTTCAGAATGGATATTGTGGTGGCCAATAACGTATTGGGTCAAATTGATACGTTATACAACGCCATTAGTTTTCTCAGCATTAATAAGAGATTAAGATCCTGGTTTAACGATAACGTGAATATTCAACTTGTTCTATGGAAACGATTTGGACCTCAAATGGGAGATTATTTTGCTCGCATATCATCATTGAAAGAAATTATTACTCCTAATTTAGACCCCTTTCGCCTATGGGATTTCCCGAAGGAAACTACAGGAACCAAGCATAAAATGTATAAGCTATTCAAAGCTGGTCTCTGTTTGGATTATAAGGATATGATTGATATGACTGAACATACTCCAGCAATCAATATGAAAATAGCTATGAACATTGCATCACAAATGAACGGTTCGTTTTGTACTGTAGCACACATCATAAGTTTGATGTGGAATAACACTAACTCTATGATTAGAGATGATGTTACAGGTGTTTATCGTAGTGACGATATTATTGCTCCTGTCAGCAGGCGCCAAGCGGTCGTGCCTATATCACCCCAATGGTTTGTGAGAAATAACTTATTCTCTAGAAAACAAGCAGAAACAGCAACCCCCAAGGAAATCGCTATCATGATGAAACCCAACGAAACCTGGGCATTCGATCTTGTTCCAGTATGTTTTTCCAATATGAACAATATCACGGGCGTACTAAATACTATTACGGAAAGATTTGGTGATTATAATGCAGTCATCCTCAATATTAGAATGCATTGGAGAGTTAAGGATGACAATGGAGTATTCATCGGCGATGTTACTCTTGATGTCCATATTGATCCTACCAACCACAAGAATCATAAACTCAGAGTGAAAATGGGTCCAGTCGAATCTGTTAAAGATCCCGAGATTTACGCTTTATTGATTAAAAGCAGTTTCAAGACTCGTAACAGAGGATATGATGATGACAATAACCCTACTACCAATGTTGAAAGGAGTTATACGACACATATACGATTTTCCGACGTTTACGTGAGTATGATCAATCACTTTCGTTTACTCTTCTTGCATGAAGGTGGATATAGCGTCGATATCACTGTGGACGTTCTTTAAAAAGTCATTTTATGTTTATTATATTGATGGGATAAAAATGGATACGAGTGAATTTGCCTTGCTGGTGTTAGGGAAATTGATGTATGAGTTGATTCATACAAAATACACATTCATGGGGAATACAGAACGGCGATTGCCGTCCCTAAATCTAGGATATGAAGATCAAGTATTTTTTCGTTACCCTGGATTCTACAAAAATATTTTAAGGATCATGCTTCTATCATATTATGAATTGAAAGTGGTGACTGAATATCGTAAAGATGAATACTTTATGGTGATCTTTGCGATTAATGCGCTAATATTATTACCATTGCTATATTTAAAATTAGAAGCAATTACCTCATTAGGAGACGAATATTTTCATGGGGTAAGACCATTCAAATACGACCCAACAAAGCTCAAAGGCCCATACATATATCTCAATCACCCTGAATATACCGCCGAATGCCTGGGATCTTTAATTTATTGTATTATGATATCTGTGCATCCTGCGATCATCATTCTTTACATTGGTCACGAATATGACATTTACCGAAGTAAAATTGTATTAGAATCTAATCTTAGACAAACTGCAATAGGTTAAAAAGTCTTTTTAACTACTTCCCAATTTGAGAAGGGATGACAGATACGGGGTTAGGTTGAATTGGTGTAGGCTGTATTTGAGAAGGGATGATAGACGCGGGTGTAACTTGCATCCCCTTATCATATAAGTATTTACTCATTTCATCTGTGATGGCTGCAGTTCGACGGTTGTGATTATCAAGTGATGCGGCATGGACTTTCAAGGTGTTTTCATGCTGCTCTACTTTCACATCCAATTTGGCCACTTTATCCTCAACAACCTTCAAACGGGTATCATCGATTGCGGGCGCGGATTCGGTTGTAACTGGAAGGGGATTGGTCGATCCACGCAATTTGGAAATTGTGGATGAAAGAATTGCCTGGGTTTTAGTGATACCATCAAGAGATTTTTCTTGTTCAAGTAGTTTTACCTGCATCGCGCTGGTATGTTCTTGAATTTGTTTGATTTCTCCTGGAATCTTATTCAACTGGCCTTGCGATCTAGAAAGAAGGTCAAGGTCCTTCCGCAATACATGGAAATTCTTTTCCATGGCTACAAGACGCTTCTCTACGGACGCAGAGTTAGTTGAATGACCACTACACAACTCGTTCAGAGATTTCTCCATCGCATCAATAGATGTTGTGTGCTTATCCAATTCCCCTTGAATGATAATCGACGCGACTGCTGGATTGTTTTTGTCCGCACCAGGACCTTTCAGCTGCTTGTCGATCAGTAGTCTGCATTCTTTGAGAATGTCCTCTTTCAAAGCTTGTGTTCCAACGCCGTTCATGATCTCTGTTTTATTGTAATAAGAGAATCTTAAACCACAATTTCATTTTTGAACTTTTTGAGATTATTTTTATTTACGAGATGATCTTCCGCTGGTGCTCTTTGAACCACTATTGCCGGATGAGTTGGATGAGCATACAAGATTCAACTTGATACTAAGAAGATCAACTTTGCGATGAAGGGTTGCAATATCATCAGGAGTAGCATATTTGTCTGAATCATCTTTTGAGGATTCAAGGGACGCCAATCTGATAAGGATGGTCTTGAGCTGCGCTTCAATTGTCGTGATACGGTCTCCAAGTTTGGAGCATTCTTTCGTGGTTGTTTGCAGATCTTTAATGTCCTTTCCCATTGAAGTATGCTCGTCCAACATCTGAACTTGCATACTTCCAATTTTAGACTCTACTTCCGCGTAGTTTATGTTAACTTTATGTGCTGCACGTTTTACCTGAATAATTTGCTTTTGCAGTTTGGTTATGTCCTTAGTCTGGTCTAAATCCATATCATCAGAATCATCATCTAATTCAATGTCAATAGTTTTCTTGACGTAACGCTCGATGTCCTCTCGAAATGTTTGGAAAATGCGAGGATCCGAACCTTCTCCTCTCTTAGTTTCAGTGAATGACATTTTATATTATTTTTTTATTACCGAGACTTTTTAATTTTGATTCATGATCGAGTTATTGAAAAGATCGTTCATTGTTGTAGTCGAGCGATTAAACGAATAAAATTCATAGACGATACCGGTGGCAGATTCATTTTCATGAATGAATCCGATGATAGCCAATTTGCGGTGTACGCTCCAGAAAAGAGAATAACAAACCAATTTAGTCCCAAAAGGATTGTATTTTATGATGTCGTCTGGTAGAAGACCAGCATCAATCATGGGTTTCACAGGGACCATGAATTGTGTTTGGGGAATAACATCGGTAGGTCCCGTTTGAACACATGACAGACACATGGGAAATTTGTTTGAGTCAAACGTATCGAGAATTTTCGAGTCTATCATTTCCCGCGCGGTCTCCAAAACATACTCCCGGACGAATTTGTCTACAAGACTCTGATAATAAACTGTGGATGTCAATCCCATCAAATCTTTGATCATGGTAGAACAAAACTGCTCAGCCATGTATTGCCAAAGACCATCCAACTCAGCGTCAGTGAATGTAGATTCAAGACGGTCTTTCTCGGTAAAAACATTTACACGATGTAGTGCTTTTGTCATCGCGCTACGGTAACATTCCTTGGCATCATCGAGAGTCTTGAACGACAGCGCGGACTTTTTCCCGTTAGCTCCCTTGGAAGTATCGATGATGATTCCTCCCGGACTAACTTCCTTGATGATAGGAGGTAGAGGTGGTTGAGAAATATTCTTACCACGCTTTGTTTGTTTTCTTTTGAGGTTCTTTTTGGATTTTCTCGTAGAATTCTTATTTATCGTAATATCCTTGAGATATTTCTTGGTGTCCTCCTCATGCGTTGTATCTTTGGGTAAATCTAGATTTCCCCAATCCTGGCAAGGCATAAAAAGTTTATCTCCTTCAATGCTAACAATCCATCTTGCAGTCAAATCGTAAGTCATTGTTCTCGTAAGTTTTTATTTCTTTTTTAAAATTATTTCGGATTCAATTTTCTTGAAGTAATACTAAATCTAAAATAAAACAAAGACGTGAAGATAATTAAAAATGCAAATAAATTGTGTCGTTGTTCTGGTATCTGTTGTTATAATAATTTATATAGTGCTTATTATTTCCTCGTGCAAAAATAAGGATAATTATTGTCATAAGCTTACAATTATTCCTACCAGAAAACAATGCGATATAATATATAAGTATAACGAGTACGAATCCCCTATGTTAAGTATCATTCCAGATTTTACTTCAAACGTAAGAATTGGTTTAAATCCTTTAACAATCCAATTTATAGATTTATCTAGAGGTTATGTCACGGGATGGTTATGGTCATATGATGGTGTCACGAGTATATCTAAAACCCCAACTTATACGTTTACAACGGCCGGGACATATACAATCACCCTAACCATAACAAATAATTTAACCTCTAAAACAAAAACTAAAATAAATTATATTACTGTTTTAGATGTAGCTCCAACAATAATAACAACAAGTCAGTCGATTATTCCTTCTATAGAACTTCGATGTAGAGCATTTCAAACTCTATCAAGTGCTCATGAAATTTATCTTGGGCCAACTCCTGGCTCAGGAGGTTTTCCAAATAGAGTCCAGCAAAATTTAACTTGGACCCAGAATAATTTAAATCCGTTTACACTTAATTACAATCCTATATCAGATACTATGGTATTCGCATGTAATAGTACCACCACAACATACTCTCCAGTAAATCCCAATGTTGTGGTGATAAATGCGGTATGGGATACCATGCGTATATACATTGCTAATCGAGATATAGGAACTACCGTAAATATAAGAAATCTTCTTATAACAGAAAATGATACAAGTCAAAATTACGCGATAGGAGATTTAATTGGTACTAATGGATTCTTTCTTACTTGGCATATAAATTTTCAATGGTCCGGGAACTGGACAATATCAGGAGACATAGAATTAGGAGGTTCTTTCGGTGGGTCTCAAGAATTATCAAAAATAGGATTTATACCAGGTGAAATTATTTAATTGCCTCAAAATAAATATGGAAACCATTTTATTTCAATTTGAGTTGTAAAGATAAAACAATATAATAGCAGGTTCTATGTTGACTACAGCTTACTATGAGGATGGTACTAAAGTCCATATTTCTGATTACGCTAAAGGAGAAAAGAAAGTTATGTGTGCCGCTAAGCACCCACTCGTAGGTAAGAAAGGTAAGATCGTGGTCCATCATTTTGCACATGCTAAAAATACAGCATGTGATCCCTGGAATAGTGGAACAATGACTCACTGGCACGCCCAATGGCAGAATATTGTCGCCGACCAAATTAATCATGTGGAAATTTTTATTGGACAAGACGGTAATTGTTTGAAAACTGGAGAACCAATTATTCATATTGCAGATATCATTCGACCATCCAGCAGTGAAGGAATAAGACCTCTAATAGTAGAAATTCAACATTCGCCAATGAGTTTGGAAACCATGCGGGCTAGGGAAGCTTATTACCAGGCGATGGTCTGGGTTTTTGATTTTACACCTAGATTAGTCAAGAAAGGAAATCACAATAGAATCTCATTAATTGACGGAGTCATGCATTATTTAATGGATAAAGTAACTTACATGGCTGTTATGACTTGTTCTGTTGGAAATACAATTGGAACATTTGTTATCGTGCATAGTAGAACTAAATATTGGTTTGACAGCGAGAAACCAACTTTCTACGATACTGGTTTCTGTATGTTAGAATTATTACACCGATTGGAGAAGGGATTTGTGTTCACTAGAATGATTACATATAAACAATTTATTTCGGCAAATATGCCTCCGGTGGATGAAAAGAAAGTGGAAGCAGCCAAATGGTTCAATGACGATTTTAGTTTAATGGAGATGATAAAATTGGGATTATTACCCAATGTAATTGATGTTTCTAGTATTGTTAGTGGGGTCGATAGATTGGAAATTTTGTATCCTGGTGAAGAATTGGGATTGATGGGATTTATATTAAGACCAAATAAGGAATATCCAAATGGGGTTTGGTGTGCAGGATCCTATCACACTGCAATGGAAACTCCTCAACCAATTAATGAGATGAATCTTAATGTAAAAGCAGTAGTTGATATTGGATTACGTACCATGATGAATGATGCAATCGGGAATGTTCGAGTTGGTAGTACAGGAAGTAATAATAACAATATGGATTCTACAACTTATAGCGCATTGTTGATTGAGAGATTGAAGAGATTTTTACAATTAAAAGGGGGAATGGTGAGTGAAGTCGTCAAGAAAGGAAAGAAAACTAATGTAATTGTGTATTGTACTCTCGATACCTTCAAGGCGAAAGATAAATTCAAGATGTTAGACATGGCGTATCGAAATCCAATCAAATATAAGAAAAGTAAGAAATATTCTTCAAATGACACACCAGATCCAAATGCAAAACATACTGTATTAACCCATCCTTACTATTTCTCCGAACTGGTCGATCTTGACAATCATCTTAGAATTCTCAACAATTAAAAAGTTATCACATTAAAAATAATGAGTTTTGTTGATGTGGAGCCTCCATTGTATTACAAGCCATCAACAAAGAATATATATTTTTTCCCATTGATGGTAATTTTTGTTATTGTCTTGGTGGTTATTCTTTATTTATTGTATCGTGAATGGCGGAGAATAGAATCTGGAGTATGTAATCGAGATGATAATTGTCCAGAAGGATTGAATTGTAGTATTCTTGGAAGTACAGTTGGAGAATGTGTTACCTGCGAACGCAACAGCCATTGCCCAGATGGGCAATTATGCACATCCAACCAACAGTGCATCGACGGTTTATAATAATGTGAGTTCCCGAGCCTTGGACAGGGTGTTCCCGAGCCTTGGACGTTCGCTGCGCTCACTGGCTCGGTGATGTTAGGGGATTTTTAAAAAGTCTTGGAGTGTTGCCGAGCCTTGGACGTTCGCTGCGCTCACTGGCTCGGTGATATTCTTTCTTATTAGATTATTGTTAATTGATTTACAATTTGAAGCCGTTGGCTACCAAAGATGAACATTTCTTCATTTGTTGTGATTTGGTCGAGAAGGCACTAATTTGTAATTGTGACGGTGCCAAGTGATCAAAAAATCAAGAAATAAAACAATATTTTTCTGTTACAATTTATGCCTGTTGAACCAACGCAATCAAATTGAGAAATGATAATGAGAGGTTTACGATGGCTGGAGAGTGTAAATCAAATAAACCCATCCAACAAAATCGAACAAAAATTACACTGAGATAAATTTCTGAATCTGACAAACGAATCTCTATAACGAAAAAGACGACAAACGGTCACCCCCTCACTCACCTTTTCACATCCAATTCATGATTCAAAAACTAACATGACTTAAAAATAATATTTTAAAATTGTTTTTACTTATAATTAAAACAAAAATGTCTCAGGGCTATTTAATTGTTAGTGTAGATGAGACCCCTATGCTGCCATTAGATACCGAGCTTAAATTGGTTTATCGTAAATATTACCACACTTATTTATTCTTCGAATTGAAGGGAGGTTGTGATGAATGGAAAACGATCGAGAAAACTAGAAAATACAAAGAATATTATATGTGGGTAAATGATCGATGTACAATGAATTATATTGATGAATTACCAACTCACGTTGTTATGATGTCGAGAGAACCATCATGGCAATCTGAAATATTTGAACGGCAAGCTATGGGAGAACCATCTTTTGCTAGCGATGGTTCATGGCTAGTTTTCACAAGAGATCTAAACTTTGTTGAAGAAGATAATTATGGAAAACTATTTGAAGCACCCTTTAATCCTACAGTTGTGGCAGACAAATTGAAACAAATAAAGATGAGATGTCGTCAATTGAAAAATATCATCAAATTTGACACAGATAAAGTTACATGTGATTTCCATAGGGGCGATATAATAATTGGATCATTCCAATTTATTAGGGCCTGCACACTCGAATGGAAAAATGAATATGCGTCTGGATACCATTCAATTTTACCGGGCCCAGATTTAGATGATATGAGAGATGGTCTCAAAATAAGACAAGATGGTTCAATTTATTTGATCCCGGAAAATAACAAATCGACGGGATCGACCATGTACATAGATAATATTCTAGTGACCACAATGCTTAAACAAACAGCTGATAACGCAGTCTTAGACCATCTCAGTTTAAAGAAGTCCCTAGGCCGTGATATTGCTAAAATGATTTCACAACTCTATTATTGGCAGAACGTATATGCGTGAGTTTTAAAAAACTTTTTTAAAACAATTTTGTAAGAGAATTTCAAAATACTATTTGATAATGAACAAATATGACCATAGCGGGTATTTGATTATTAAGCGACATGTTGATGAGCCAATCCTTGTTAACGACAATGCGAAATTCATATATTATTACGGTATAAATAAATATCTCTATATTGAATTGGGGAGTAACAGCGAGGCTAAATGGAAAGCTATACAGAAAGCTGGTCATTATAAAAATTACCAAATCAGCAATTTAAGTGAGACCAAAATCTTTTATGTTCCAGAAATGCCTACCCACGTAATAGCAATACCATCAAGTGTAAAAGAAAGCTACATCATTAGTGAACGTCAAAAATTGGGTGAGCCAACATTTTTAAATATTGACGTGTGGTTAATTTTCACTCACGATCTTTCTTTTATCATGAATAATTGGGAATCTAAGATATACAAACAGGTTATAGGGGAACATTTTAAATCCATGGACTTGATAATAAAACATATAAAACTACAATGCCATCAAATGAAAAATCTCATCGAATTCGACACCGACAAAGATGTCCTCTACCATTGCATAAAAGAGACTATGATAATTAGGAACCTATTATTCAAACAGGAATGTTCACTCACATGGGGTAATCAAGATTATATGGAGGAATCTGTGGATTGTAAAATTGAGAAGTCTGTTCTACATAAAAGAACTAATATTTATGTAGATAAAAGGGGTTTCTTTTATTTGAATTACGACCAATATATACAGGGAGATAAATGGAGTGATATGTATATTAATGACGTGTCAGTCAAAACATCATTAAAGAACGCAGATGACAATGCTGTCTTAGTCTACCTATGTTTGAAAGATCAATTGGGTGGAGATGTAGCCAAAATGATTGCAAGAATGTACTACTGGGACAATTCTTATTTATGAGTCAGATGGCTTTTAAAAAGGTAGGATCTCCGGAAGAAATGTTTGAGTAATTTGCATAGTTCCAGCAAAACAAAACGCGAAACATAGTTTGTCGATACCCAAATTAATTTCTATACCCATTGTATAATTATTATTGTAGCAGAAATAAATTAATCTCTTGTCCATATTAATTAGACAGCCAATACGATCATCTTTTTGTCCAACTCGATTGTGGGCAAAATTATATGTAACGGATCCGTCGATCCAAATCGTATTATTAGGAGGTACATACATCATGGTTTCTATTTCTAACCATATACCTCTGCCTCGTTCCGGTAATTTTGCTTCATAATTCATGCAACCCATACCAAAATAACGTTTGTTGTAATTATTTTGGAAGATACATTCTATATAATGAATTCCTTTCTCAATTGGTTTCAACCATTTTACAGTACTATAAGTAGTATCCGTTTGAACTATTTCGAAGACATTGCCCTTCTTACAATCGATGGATTTGTATAATTTTATCCTTGTATATTCGTATGAATGCGTGAGATAATTGTAGCACCTCCGTTTGAATTTCTTTGCGAATATTTTATACATAGATTTGAATGATTTTGCGTCTATTAATCCTTGATGGTATTCGTATCTAGGAGCAACAGGCATCCAATTTTGAGAATCTCGATGTAATAATATTCTCCATAGTTCTTCACTGTTAGAAAATTTATTTAAATGCTGGCAAGTCTCAGAACAATTCAAAACATCTTTCGTGGATAGGAACCGAGCGACCAAAAAGAAAGTATCTTTAGTTAATTTATCCATTTTAGGGATTTAGACTTTTAAAAAGTTTACGAAATAATTTTGATAGTTATATTTCGTAATGCCGCCAGTCGATAAAACTCATCGACAGTTTCCTGTTCATGATCCACTATCTCAATAAAGGGAATCAGAACAGTTCTACCATTTGGAATAGTTTCCAAAATTGTTTCTGGACATTCATCTTCTAAATTCTTCACAATGTAACGGTCTCCAGTCGATTTCATGAAAATATCTACTATTACTCTTTGTTGAGACAAATCAGGAAACTTATCGCCCATATCGCATATGAAAGCATACGTCGGCAATTCCATAAGTGTTTTTTCTTAAGTGTTTAAATTATTTAAAAACACTTTTTAAGAACAATGTATCATCCTACTCTTCTCTAAATGTGAGTCCTGGATTGATTACCAAGAATGGGTGGATGATTGGATCCAGAACGAATACTTTGACGATTTCGTCATAAAAATGTTTGTAAGTGTGATAAACGCGACGGCCAGAATTAATCATATCTAATGCTTGTTTGATTAATAATCGACATCCCTCCTCAGACATATCATAAGGTAATCTGAGAAGATTCACTTTATGCTCTATTGCGTATTTATCTTTCAACAAGTCTCTGTTCAATGCATTTATGAATGTTTCTCTATCTGTTGAAAACCCATTCTGGGTGAAGTGTTGACATCCATCGACCTCAATCATCAATTTTTCCTTAATGAGATACTCGTCAATTCTTAGAGGTTTATTAGATCGAAGATTGACGTCATCAGACCATTCAGATTTCATGGTAACATCCTGAACATAACCGTATTCACGGAGGATATCTTTAACAAGTTGGGCCTGTTTAGATATTGTGATTTCATCCAAGCATCGGGGACAACCATGAACAGATTTCTTATGCTGGTATGGAGTTTGTTCAAATATGCCATGAGCCACGCCTTGTTTGTTAGTTGATGGGCAATAAATGCGCATTTTAGTCATGGAACCATTATATTCATCCAGATATGTAAATTTGTTGCTGTGTTGTTTATTGGCTTTATCTAAAAAGTATTCGTGACCACCCAATCGTTGAGCATTGGCGGGATCGCAGCGCGGACATCCTTGCCCATTCTTATGGCAATCAGGAGCCTGTTCAAATATACCATGTATATTACCAGAATCATCGAGTTCTTTGCATAAAATACGTATTTTAGTCGTGGAACCTCTATATTCATCTAGATACTGGTATTTATCTCCATGTATTGCCCGGGCTTCGTTGATAAAATATTCATGCCCTCCTAATTGTTGCGCATGACCTGGATCGCATAATGGACATCCTTGTCCGTCATTTTTGTGAGAATTGGGTTCTTGAAAGAATGATCCATGAATGTCGCCGTATTTACTTACCTCATGACATATAATTTCAACGCTGTCATGAATTCCGGTATATACGACTTTGGAGTAATCATATTTGTTGTTATGAATAATATTGGACTGTTCTATGAAATAATCAGCACCACCGTGTAATTGCGCGTATCTTGGATCATTACATTTACCACATCCTTGCCCTGCTTTATGCGCATGTGGAGTTTTAATGAATATTCCATGTTCAAGACCTTTTTCATCTAATACTTTACATCTAATTCGGATCTTATCATGAACACCATCGTAACGATCTAGATATTCATACTTATCTCCATGGACTTCACGAGCTACTTTAAGGAAATGTTCATGACCGCCTGTCAATTGAGCATGACCAATTCTATTACACGCCGGGCACCCTTGTCCTATCTTATGAGACCCTGCGATTTGCCAGAACGAACCGTGAATTCTGCATATAATCTCGATGTTATCATGAGACTTGACATAAACCGATTTTGAATAATCATAGCGATCGCCATGGACGAGTTTGCTCTGAGCAATAAAATATTCCAAGCCACCTGTTAATTGAGCGTAGGATGGGTTGTTACATCCTGGACAATTGGTGGGTTTGTCAGGTCTTGTTCTTTGAGAGACGTAGGTCTCGTAGTGGAATAGACCATCGGGCTGATCGTGTTTATGCCTTTCATGATCGCAAATCCACCACACTTTCAAACCTGACTTAGGTCGTACTTCGGTGGGTTTTAGCGTGCCGTTACGAGAATAATCCCATTGAGCTGCTATTTCTGGATGTATCGCTGCCAATGAATTCCCGGCATGTACTGAATGACCTTTACAATATTTACATCGTCCAGATGAAGTTCCTACTCTACCGTTACAATGCTGATCGTAGTCCATGCCGCAGTCGGGACAAGTCCACCAATATAATGTGGCTCCTGCAGGAACTATTTTGTCGGGGGTGACCGGATGATTCTTCTCGTAATTCCAATCTTTAGCTGAATCCGGACACATAACTAAATGGTTGTAGTGCTCGCAGATTTTGGGTTTGGATCCTTTACCCCGTGTGCCCAGACACGGACAAGTGGGACGAACAAGGGCCGCTTTCTTGGGAGGCATGATGCTTTTTATTTTTGGAATTTTGAGATCAAAAAGTCACTTTTTAATTTTAGATCTGCCCAGTGGGGATTGTATTATGGTGCTTTGATCTTCTTAGGTTTCTTTACGCAGACACGTTTCATTTTGGGCCCTCTTTTGCGGAGAACAAAGAAAATTAACACAAATCCTATAGCTAGAACAACCAGTCCTGTTAAAGTCGTAATTGTACTTGCGCGAAGAGGAATTGACGGTTCGCCTGTTTGATTCTCAACTGAACGATTAATAAGAAAAGTAATTAAAAGAGATGTTAATAGAAATATTCCAAGGAGAACTAAGATAATGATCAGAAGTAATTTAGATTTCTTTCGGCAGCCGCGTTGACGACTTCGGTATAATACAATTAAAAATGCGAAAACCGCAATTAAAATTGATAGTCCCGTAAATAATGACGCCAAGTATAGTTGATTCCTTCTGGTCGTGTCGTCAGTCTCCTTTCTGGATTGAGTTAGCAGTAAAACTGACGATGTAACTAAAAGACTTATTCCGGAAATCGATGCGATGACACCTGCAATCCCAACGTAGAACGACATTACCAAAAAGCAACAATTGAAATCTGAGTATGTATTTTACTCTACAAAAAAGTTTTTCTGATATTTTATTAACAAAAATAAAATAAGGTAAATATTTTGTTGAAGATGGAAGCTGTTGTTAAGTTCGAGGATTATCATTGTGAGCCGGACCAGATGGTTTCGGGATTCAGATATGAACAACCTTCTAAGGCCACGCACAATCCCAATTGGAAATATGAGTGTATGACACAGCAAAATCCTATTCATTCGATGAAAGCACCGTGTGATATGTTCTTTGGAGAAATGAGTTCCGCAATGCAAGGTTCATGTAGACAGGGAAGAATTACTGAAATGATGCAATGGGGATTGGAAATGATCAGAACAAGAGGTTCGATTGATTATCCAGAATTAGTTGCCAGTGGAAAACATAGAAGAGAGAAGCCGGGCATGGGAGAAAATAACTTATGGAAACGATGCATCATTATTTGTGCTGAAGATGTTAGTTTTGGTAATTCGAATCTCATTGTTGCAGCAGCACAATTATTGGACGTACAATTGACGTTCAAGACGCAACAAGAAGCAGAATTGGAGGCCATGAATTTCATGAAGTATTTAGGGGCATCTCTCAAGTCTAGAGTCTGTGATTATGGCTGCATTAGCCGTGTCCAGATTCCCGAACGTGAACGAGGCCATCCTCAAAATGGACAACCATTCAATAACAATTACTACGCCACCAAATTGTACGAATGTTTAACTAAGACAGAGATGGCTCCGTTTACTCTCGGTTACATGGACGCATTTATCTTTCAGAGTCTCACTGATAAGGAAGAGAAGAACACGAATCCATTCCCTCTCGCCGATTTCAAGAGTTACACGGCTAACATTACTGGTATCAAACACTACAAGAATAGAAGAGTAATCATTTGGATTGTGCTGTATCGCGTCCTGAAGGAACTGAACGACAAGGCCATCAAAGAAAACGATCCTCATCGTTGGTGGACGGTGACGAAAGTTGTGGAATCATGTTACAAGATTTCTATGCATTCTGGCCAAGTAAAGTTTAGATGGGAGAAGGAAGGCCGTCTGTTCGGTAGAATGGCTATTCTTGCAATTCTTTATAAGGAACAAGTCGAAGCTAGAGGACTCAATTATGAAATTGACAAGCCCATCGAAATTAACGGTGTAATGACCAGTACAACTGATCCAGCCTATTATTGGACTATGCAACAAATGGAAGAATTTAGATGCCGAACCCGTGATGGCGATCTCATCTTTCAATTTCCCGATAATTGTTTTGATCAGCATACCAAGACTGGCAAGTCCATGGGCCGTCGTGCTCAACATTTCTTGGAAGTGAAATCTAGATTGAGTCATGAATATGAATCGTTCAAGCCTCTTAGCGATTTCTATTTGCAGCTCTGCTATGTTACTCGCTACAACAGAGAAGATTGGGCTCAGGGAACACTACGAACAGTACACGAACATATGCAAGATCCATCTAAGGAATCTTATTTGCAAGTTCTTAGAACTCAACATGATAAGTCTGGCGCATTCGATAATAAGATTCGCGCATTGACCAACGCCATCATCAAGAACCCTACTCTGGCAAACAACTATACCTTGAAAGTTAGTAAGGAACGAGTCATTCAACTTCTTGAATATTGCAAGTCCATAAACATGATTCCAATCGGTAATCTTGTTCCTCAGTTGTTAGCCAAGATGGATAAGCACGATGGTGAGAACGCTCTTACACAACTCAAGGCATTCTTCGGCGATGTGACCGGTCCCGTTACACTACATTATTGCTTATGGGAAGATGTCATGGGCGTAATTGACGGTACTCCCCGACATTATGGCGACGTCTGGTTTTAGTTTATGTTTTTGCCGCGGCTTGGACTGCCGCGGTGATCTTAAAAAGTCTTGTTCGTTTGGTGTTGCCTCGCCTTGGACGTTCGCTTCGCTCACTGGTTCGGTGGATTTGTTTAGTTTACAATTTGCAGCCATTGCCAACCGAAGATGAACATTTCTTTATCTGTTAATAATTGGATAAGAAGGCACAAACTGTAATTGTGACGGTGCCCGGTGTCTCGGTTTCACGAAAAGTTGAGATATTTTATTGTTACAGATTATGCCTGTGAAACCAAGAGGATCAGATTAAGAAATGATAATGGGTGGTTCACGATGGCTGGATGTTGTAAATCAAATCAGACTTTTTAATATCATTGGCGGCAGTGAGCGGAGCGAACGTCCACGCCGCCAACAAAAACATGAGCGAAGCGAACGTCCAAGACTCGGTAAATAAAAAATTAGACGCCTCGAGGGGTGGTTTTATCCAACTCTTCTGCCTTAAGTCGTTTCACGGCTTCGGCTTGATTTTTCTTTCGCATCTCAATCCCTGAACGATGTACCCCAAAACCCAGACCTACACCAACTACTATTGCAACTGCGGCAACCGATCCATACACGATCTTATCCGGCCAAGGCATAGGCTTAAGAGTTACATTTGAGTTTTCTTCCCCTACAAACTTATCATCATCAGGACCGAAATCGATTATAGGCTCCATCTCACTATCGGCAGATTCTGTCCCACCAGAAAAAAGATCATTCATTGTCTTCGTTCTTTTGATTATAAATTTTAATTTCTAATTTCCGGCTACACAGTAAATTTTTGATATTGGCATCCAGGAAATCCATTTCAGTAATCTCATACAGCGAATTTCCTGTACCATGTCCAAATCTTACTACACAGGCTCGACTAATTTTGTAGCCTTGTTCCTTCAACATCATAGAGTAGAGACTCAATTGCAAGCAGTACGACCAGTAATTTGTGTCAGGCAAATTCATAACTGCCCAATGGGTAAAATATTTAGTGTAGCGTGTAACTTCTTTCTTGAGAGGTTTTGTAGATTTCCAATCAACAAGAATATGATATCCGGGATGATCAGGGTCCTCAAAGAGAACATCCGGAGTTCCTGCAATTTTATATTCAGAACTTGCTAGAATCCGTTCAGAGAAGGTAAGCTTCCACGGATATGCAGCTCTAAAGTTGACGAACCCGCGCCAATAAGCGACTAGATCGCTATCTGTATCCTGAGACTCTTGGACTGCAACGGGAAAACAGTTAGGTTTTTCGCCAAGGGCTTCTTCTTTGAGATAAGTTTCTATACAAAAATGAAGTAAGGTTCCTCTAGCACTAGCTAACTTCCCATTTTCTTCCCATTCGGTGAGGATGTCAGATTTACTTTTCATGTGGTATTTGTGACCCGGTTTATCTCTGGCTGCTATCATTATACGATCGAGAACGCCAGTACGATCAAAAGGGGTTTTCAATGTGTTAATGTAGTTGCTGACAGAAATGTATTCAATTTCTCCATCAACATCTTCCACATAGTACCGATGTTTAACTGGATCAAAGTTTACTGGATTTTCCATCCGCAAGAATGTATGGAGTTTTTATGATTTTAAAATTGAGTCTGAAAGTGATTTTTTCTATCTATCAATCAAAAATTCAAAATCTGATTTCGAAAAGATCGCGTTGAATCGCAATCCATAATAACAATATGAATCCCCTAGAGAAACTTGAAAGTCGCGCTAAAGGTAAAGAAGAAGATGCATCGGCAAAAGAAGTTGAAGCTGAAAGAATCGCACTTTTGAAAATCGAGGAGTGCGCCTCTTTGATGTTCATCAACGACAAAATTAAGGCGGGTCAATCCAAGACTGGTCTGATGTCGTTAGTTGATTGTGAAAATCACATTTCTGCTGTTGAAGTTACCTTCAATACCTTCAGTAAGTTGCGTCAAAACGAAGAGGGCGACAAGAACCCAAGTAAGGTACATGGTGACGATCTTCGAAGTTGGGCATTCATCAAAGCAGTCGTCGACGGAATGCAGTCAAAAGGAGTTTATGAAATCGAGGAGTCTGCCGAGATTATCAAGCATATCCGTTTGATCGACGCTATTTTCTCGGACAATTTTGATGAAGAACTCACCAAAGCACGCATGGAATCTCAACTGCAAGGAAAGAAGAAGGATCTCAAAGATGCCCGCACTAAGAAGAACAAAAAGAAGAAGTAATTGGGTGTTGCCGAGCCTTGGACGTTCGCTTCGCTCACTGGCTCGGTGATGATAGGGAATTTTTAAAAAGTCTTATGATGCTGTTTCGTGGAACGGCGGCTGTCTCGTTCGCTTCGCTCACTGCCGCCTATGTTTCTTTTTGCATTGGATCTAGGGGCTGAAAAGCCTAGTGAAGGGTGGACCGTTCATTGATAATTTCGTAGCAGGTATTTGGTTGTTGTGTTAAGATTTCTGTTTAGAGTTGAATTTGGCTCGATTTTGTCGAATAGGTTTGTTTGATTTACACTCTCCAGCCATCATAAACCATCAATTATTATTTCTTTATTTGATTACGATGGTTCTACAGGCTAAATCTGTAACAGAAAAATATTGTTTTATTTCTTGATTTTTTGATTACCTGGCACCGTCACAATTACAAATTAACGCCTTCTTACCCAAATCACAACAAATGAAGAAATGTTCACTCCGGTAACAAATGACTTCAAATTGTAAACCAAACAACAATCAACAAGACTTTTTAAAAATCCCCTAACATCACCGAGCCAGTGAGC
>TARA_R110002072_G_scaffold302615_1_pt1 | contig 148994 bp, 102 predicted proteins | sample TARA_R110002072 | Tara Oceans TARA_R110002072 (sample SAMEA4397118) | marine metagenome | biome: Polar Biome; feature: [SRF] surface water layer (ENVO:00010504); material: water (ENVO:00002006), including particulate matter (ENVO:01000060) such as... | depth 5 m
ACGGTCGACGCCACAAACACCTACGTTTCAACAAACACGCTTCAGCTCTCCGGCATGGAAAACCTGACCGGCAGCTCAGCCGCTGACACGTTTAACGTAACCCCGTCCCTGACGACCGCAATCAACATACTCGGTGGAAATCCGGCGACGTCTCCTGGAGACACGCTGAATTTCACGTCGCCGACCGGACAGAACTCATCGCTGACTCCAGACGGAATCGATGGCGGTACCTTCAGTACGACGGGTGGTTTTCAGGAAGTGACGTACGACGAGATCGAAGAACTCATCTTCACAGGTGACGACACGCTGACAGTGAACGGCACTGACCAGGACGACCGGTTCGATCTCACACTGACGGGGCCCGGCACAGGGACTCTTGAAATGACTGTCGACGTTGACGGCACGCCTGGCCCGACGGTGTCATTCACAATTGGGTTTTCTGGTATACAACGTCTGGTCGCGAACGGTGGAGATAACAATGACGTGTTCCGGCAAAACAACACCGGCGGCCCACTCGGTCTGACGAACGGAATCGAGTTCAACGGCGAAGCCGGCAGTGACTCGCTGGAAGTTCTGAATGGCACGGCGACCACAGTTGCTCATGTCTTCACAAACGCGAATGATGGCTCGATGAGCATCGACGCGTTCAACCTGGTTTACACCGGCCTGGAGCCGATCCTCGACACAATCACAGCGACCGACCGCACGTTCACATTCAACAACACGGATGACGATATCACGTTGAGCGATCTCGGTGGCGGCCAGTCCCGGATTGAGAGCGTCTCTTCCAGCGAAACAGTCGACTTCACCAATCCGACAGGCTCGCTGACGATCAACGCGGGCGACGGAGCCGACACCGTGGATGCTTCGGCGTCAGCCGTTGCCGTAACGATTAACGGCGGTGACGGGGCGGACGAGATTTCCGGAACTTCGCTTCCTGACGTGATCAACGGGGACGCAGGCAACGACACGATTACGGGCAACGCCGGGAACGATGTAGTTGACGGCGGAGCTGACGACGACCTGCTGATCTGGAACAACGGTGACGGCAGTGACACGTTCGACGGTGGCGATGGAACGGACGAACTGGAGGTGAATGGGTCGACGGTGTCTCCGGCTGGGGACACGATTACGGTTTCTGCGAATGGTGCTCGATTTGATTTGACTCGGGCGGATGGTGGAGCCGGTCTGGGACCGTTCTCGCTGGATGTGGGGACGGTGGAGACACTGGACCTCAACACGCTGGATGGTGATGACTCGGTGACGGTTGCTGACCTGACCGGAGTGGCTGATCTGGCGACGCTGCAGATTGACGCCGGAGCCGGTAACGACAGGGTCGATGCGTCGGCTCTACCGGACCTTGGACTGAGCATCCTGCTCGAAGGCGGCAACGACAACGACACGATCACCGGTGCTGCCGGGCCGTCAATGATCAACGGGAATATGGGCAACGATTCGCTGATCGGCGGAGCGGCAGCCGACACGATCATGGGCGGTGGCGGGGATGACGTCATGAACGGCGGAGCGGGCGGCGACATGCTGTCCGGTCAGGCCGGCGACGATACGCTGACCGGCGGTCTGGGCGACGACACGCTCAACGGTGGAGCGAACGCCGACCGCATCGTTGAATCCCGCGATGCCGACTTCGATCTAGGCGACGCGACGCTGACGATCAGTCCGGCAGAAACCGACGCGCTGGTCGATATCGAAGAGGCAGACCTCGACGGCGGAGCATCGGCCAACACGATCGACGCGTCTGACTTCTCCGGCACCGTCACGCTGATGGGCGGCGACGGCAACGACACCATCACCGGGGCGCAAGGTTCGTCAGTCATCAACGGGAACATGGGCAACGACAACCTCACGGGGCTCGACGCGGACGACACCATCATGGGTGGAGGCAACGACGACATCCTGAATGGCGGCGGCGGTGCTGACATGCTCACCGGTCAGGCCGGCAACGATACGCTGACCGGCGGCACGGGCAACGACACGATGAACGGCGGCGACAACGATGACCTGCTCGTCTGGAACAACGGCGACGGCAGCGACCAGGTCGACGGCGGAGCTGACACTGACGAGCTGGAAGTCAACGGCTCGACCGTCACGCCAACCGGAGATGACATCACCGTTTCGGCCAACGGAGCACGGTTCGATCTGACTCGGGCAGACGGCGGAGCGGGGCTCGGACCATTCAGTCTGGACGTGGGCACAATCGAAACGCTCGACCTCAACACATTCGCCGGCAACGACAATGTGACGATCAATGATCTGACCGGCGTCGCCAATCTGGCGTCGATCCAAGTCGAAGGCGGCGACGGCAACGACACCATCGACGCATCCGCTCTACCGAACCTCGGCCTGAACGTGCTGCTCGAAGGCGGCAACGACAACGACACGATCACCGGCTCGGCGGGACCATCGGCGATCAACGGCAACATGGGCAACGACTCGCTGATCGGTGGAGCGGCGGCTGACACGATCATGGGCGGCGGCGGCGATGACATCATGAACGGCGGAGCGGGCGGCGACATGCTGACCGGTCAGGCCGGCGACGACACGATGACAGGCGGAACCGGCGATGACACGATGAACGGCGGAACGGACACAGACCGCATTGCCGAAACTCGTGATGCCGACTTCGATCTGGGCGACACTTCTCTGACGATCAGCCCAGCTGAAACTGACACGCTGATGGATATCGAACAAGCCGACCTCACCGGCGGAGCATCGGCCAACACGATCGACGCGTCTGACTTCTCCGGCACTGCCACTCTAATGGGAGGCGACAGTGATGACACAATCACCGGTGCTCAAGGAGCGTCGATGATCAACGGCAACATGGGCAACGACTCGCTGCTCGGACTGGGAGCGGCAGACGGAATTATGGGTGGCGGTGGCAATGACTTCATCGACGGTGGAGCCGGCAACGACACGCTGACCGGACAGGCCAACGACGACACCATTACGGGCAACATCGGCGATGACAACATCATGGGCGGCGACGGCAACGACCTGATCAACGGCTCGCTCGGCAACGATACGATCAGCGGCGACGCCGGCAACGACCGCATTCAGGGCAGCAACCTGTCAGACTATCCAGGCATGCCGCAAATGCCGATCACTGATCTGAATACGATCAACATGAGCGACCGTGATTCTCTGCTGGGTGGAGCAGGTTCTGACACCATCGCCGGAGCCATCGGAGCCGACTTCATCGACGGAGGAGCCGACGCCGACGTCATCGACGCCCAAAGCGGCGGTGACACTACCAACGGCATCGACACCATCGTCGGCGACATGGCCGACAGCATCTTCCGCGATCCCGAAGACACAGTTCTGTAATGGTCCGGAATTTTCCGACGACCGGTTGAAGCATCCACGAAAAAGAGCTGCTGCGAGATTTGCAGCAGCTCTTTTCGTTTCATCAATGAGGTCGTCAATCCAGGATTGACGCTCGCCAGTAATGCCCAGATCTCTCCAGCAACTCCACCCCATCAGTCAGGCCATTGAAGTACGCATAACGGAGACAGCCCTGGATCTGACTCATCTTTCAGAGTCAGACTTCTCAAGTCAGTCTTCGCCGGCTGGGCGGCGGCGGTTTTGCTTTTTGTCAGACCGCTGCTTCTTGTTCGTCAGGCGGCGCTGGACGGAGCCCTTTGTCCGGCGGGTTGGACGCCTGGTGCGAGGCGCAATAGCGACTTCAAGTAACAGCTCCCGGAGTTTTTCCAGGCAGTCAGCGACATTGCGGCCCTGGTCGCGGTACCGCTGACTGTGCATGACCAGCTCGCCGTCTTTGGTCATTCGCCGATGGTACTTCGCCCGAAACCGGGCGAGCACATCCGAAGGCAATGCCGACGACTTATCAACGTCCCAGCGCAAGGTGACTTTGGAATTCACCTTGTTGACGTTCTGACCACCGGGGCCGCCGCTGCGAGCAAACGTGAAATCGAACTCGGTCAACGGAATTGAGATTCGATCGTTGACTCGCAACATGACGCTCGTGCCCGTTTCGCAGGGTGGACACTGCCCACCGAGTTCGTGTTGACTCTGTTCTATCATGGTGGGCGGTGCCCACCCTACTTCAGAAAGACAAACTCTTTAACGTTAAAGAGGACATGACACAGGTCCGCCCACGCTCGCACGTCGGTTTGCCAGTCGGCTCCGGCTTCGTAGGCTGCGGCCTGAGTCTTCAGAAATTCGATGCCGTCCTGAACTTCCCGCTCGGTCGCGGGGCGCGCAAAGGCGCTTTCGTAAAGTGAAGCGATGCGAGTTTCAGCAGGCCCCGGCTGCTCGGCGAGGGTTCGTTTCGCCCAGAGCTCGGCCTGTTGAACGACAAACGGATCGTTCATCAGAATGAGTGCCTGTGCCGGAACATTGGACTGAGTTCGCCGACCGATCGTCGTAAACGGAATTGGAGTATCGAAAGCCAGCATCATCGGTGGAAGGAAGTTCCGATTCACCGACGTGTAAATGCTGCGTCGTCCGTTGCCGTCCAGCGGGCCGCCTCTCGGTCGACCTCGCCCCTGCATGAACGATGTCAGATAAACCGGGACCGGCGGCCCAAACAGCGTCCGGTCCAATCTTCCCGAAACGGTCAGCATCGCATCGCGAATTGCTTCTCCTTCGAGCCGCCGGATCGGCATGCGATGCCACCAGAGGTTCTGCGGATCGGAATCCACGTACGCAGGATTCACTTCGCTGTCCATCTGATAAGTCCGAGTCAGCATCAGCGATCGGATCAACTTTTTGATCGACCAGTCACCTTTGACAAACTGAATTGCCAAGTGATCGAGCAGTTCCGGATGCGTCGGTCGCTGGCCAAGCACTCCGAAGTTGTCCGTCGACGCGACGATGCCTCGACCAAACAGGTGGTGCCAGATCCGGTTCGCCATCACGCGAGCGGGAAACGGGTTGGATGGATCGAGCAGTCGACTTGCCAGTTCAAGCCGCCCGCTGCCAGATGTCAACGCTTCCTGATTATCGCCTGAAATTGCAGTCAACATTCGACGAGGAACCACTTCGGCGAGGTTCTTATGACTGCCTCGAATGAAAATGTGTTCGTCTTCGCTGAATCCGTCGACGGCGGCCAGTACGTACCGAGGTGCCGGCATTGCGGATCCGATCGTCGCGGCTTCTTCCTTTAACCTTGTCAGCGCCTTATCGTCGTTGCCGAACGAGACAAGGTCACGCTCAATCGCCCAGGCGAACGCATCATTCTTTTCCAGAAGTGGGCCAGCAATCGTGTCACGGCTCTCTGAAATCACGATCTGATCGGCGAACGACCGACACGCCGCTTCGAACGAATCGACATTAGACTCGGTGAGCGCAACGTTTGCCGCCGAGACAGGCTCGGCGGTTCGCTGCCCAGGGTCAGCCAGCCTAACATCGTCCAGCACGACCCAGCCGTCGCCTTCGTCATGAATCTCGATGTGTGCTCTGTGCCCGACGAAATTGGCGACGTCACCGCCCTGCCTTGCCCAGTGCAGTCGAGGATTGTTGACGTCAAACTTGCAGCCTCGAAACAACAACGCGTTGTATTCATCCATCACGTAGCCATCGATGATCAGGCGGACGGTGATGCCTTCGCCGGCGATCCGGTACAGCAGGTTCGGCTTTGTGAGCGTAAACGTCGGAGACCGCAGAACACCTCGCGGTTTCTTCCCGAGTCTTGCACTGGAGTAACGGCCTTCCGGAGCGGCAGCCACTCCGATCATCGACGGGCCGGCTGACCCACCATCTAAGTCAAACGCCCAGCCCGTCGCTGCCCAGTCCCGCAATGTCCCGTTTGATTCGCCGGGAGAGGTATCAACCCGGACGGCATCGACCGAAGTGGTCTCTGCCAGAAACTTCTGCCAGGCCTCGACGTCTCGTTTGACTCTTTCCGAAGCGGCGACCGACGACCGCGCGAGTGCTTCCTTCGAAACAGCGGCATTTGAACGTGCATCGCCGACCTGTGACCTCGCCAGCTCTTTCCATCCCCACGCAGGATGAACCGGTGACGCGACGTCTTCTGCAGACAGTACATTGACCCAGCGGTTCAGCAGCGAGGCATCCAGATTCTGTTCGCGAGCCACGATGCTGATTGGCCGTTTTGTCGATACCGGGTTCCGGGCATCGGTAAAGACGAAATGATCAACATTGATGTGTCCCCATCCGCCCTTCTGACGATCGACAATCTGCAGCACCGCACGCTTCCCGACGAACTCCGCAACATTCCATTCGTGAGGGTCAAGCTGCTCACGGTTTTTCCCGACCGCCGTCCGAACAACTTTCTGGTCAACAAGCAGATCGACACAGGTCTTACTTTTGAAGCTGCCTCCACCGATCAGAAATCGAATCACATTCCGTTCGATCGTAAATTCCGGCGACGTCAACGTCCCGGTCAGGTTGTCATTTGCGGCGTAGGAGTTCACCAGTTTTTTCCCGGCGAATCCGGTAACCGGCTGCTGGTTGGAGAATCCAGCCGCAGTCGGCCCGGTGGCAAAGGCTTTTCCCGCCGGTTTCCAGTCCCCAAAGTCCTCGCCTTCAAAATCAGCGAAGATGATGTCTGGCCGCCGCCCTTCAGACGTTGCCTCATCACCAGGTTTCGGATTGCCGAACAGAACTTCGGCAGCGCCAGTCAGCATCGCAGAGACTCGACCAGCGTGTGCTGCCTGTTCGGTCTGGAGCGATGCCTGCACGATTCGATCGGCTCGCAGCCGGATTTCTCGAAGCCTGCTGACTGCGGCTTCGATCTGCCCATTCGGGTCCTGGTAAGCGTGCTGGCGGTGCGAACTCTGCATGAAGCCGGCCAGCGCGTAATAGTCTGCTGTCGAAATCGCGTCGAACTTGTGATCGTGACAACGAGCGCAGGCGACGGTCAGGCCGAGAAAGGTTTTTGAGAAAACGTCCAGTTGATTGTCGATGATCGAAGCCTCTTCGCCCTTCACATCGACCGGGGCATGCTTCAGCTCACCGAGCCACCAGAAGCCGGTTCCGAGGATTGACTCGTTCGTCTGGTCTTCCGGGTTGCGGCGCGGATCAGCCAGCAGGTCGCCCGCAACATGCTCGGTCACAAACTGGTTGTAAGGAACGTCGTTGTTCAACGCTCGAATGACATAGTCGCGGTAGGAGTGAGCGTATTTCAGCTGGTAGTCGAACTCGTGCCCGAGGGATTCACCATAACGGACCAGATCCAGCCAGTGCCGCCCCCAGCGTTCTCCAAAGTGCGGCGATTTCAGCAAACGGTCGATGACTTTTTCAAACGCCACCGGCGTCTTGTCTTTGTCGTCAAGAAACTGGTGAATTTCTTCCGGCGACGGCGGCAGGCCGATCACATCAAAGTACGCTCGGCGAATCAGCGTGCGGCGATCAGCATCGGCAGTTGGCTTCAGGCCGTGCTGATCCAGTCCAGCCAGGATAAAGCGGTCGGTTTCTGACCTCGGCCAGTTTGCGTCAGAGACTTCTGGAGTTTCAACCTGCCTGATCGGCTGCCAGGCCCAGTGCGACTGTCGCCGCGCGTCGAGCGGAAACTCCTCGTCGGCCACTTCAGCGATCAGTCCGTCTTCTGACCAGGGCAGGCCGAGTTCAATCCATTTTCGGAAGATGGCAATCTCGCCGGCGGGCAATTTTCCTTTCGGAGGCATCTCGAACGATTCGTAGTCTACGGCCTCGATAAGCAGGCTTTCGTCCGGCTTGCCCGGCACGGCTGACGCTCCACTATCCCCCCCCTTCAGAACGAGCGACCGAGCGTCGAGCCGCAGTCCGCCTTCGAGCCGTTTGGCCCCTTTCGAGTGGCACTCGTAGCAGCGAGCCTGCAACAGCGGCTGCACTTTTTTCTGAAAGAAATCGACGGCCTCGGCATCAAACGTCGGAGTTTTCCGCTCACTGGACGGCTTCCCGTCGGTCGGCTGTTCGTCAGCAGCGAGACACACCTGCCAGCTTGAAATCAGCCACACGGCAAACAACCAGGCAACAATCGCCAGACTGCATTTACTTCCGATCAGCATTCTGTGGGAACTGCTTCGTCGAGACATCAGCTCAGACTCCGGGCAATGTTAAACAGTAATGAGGGATCTGCCTGAATCTTATGCGAGGTGCCACTCAATCAGAAACAGATGCGGCATTCGGGCGTCGCTCGGTCGATGCGTCAGGAACCGGAAACCTCACTATCGGACACGGGGAATCTCCGGGCGTCCGTCCCGCACACCGTTTTGACAGGGCCAGGGCATGGCTGAGCTGACAGATGAATTGATCGATCAGATTTTTGAAGGTTGCCGTTCGAACATCGCCAACCTGACACAGTCGCTCAGTACAAATCTGAGCGGTGAGTTTCAACTTCAACCGATCGAGGAAGTCAAAGGCTCGGCAGAAATTCTCGCTAAAGTTTCCGAACAGCCGGGCATCGTCGTCACTTTGAAATACGACGGGTTCGGGATCCTGTGCCTGATCCCGGAAGACCTGCCAATCCCAGACTGGTATCGCAGCCCGAACGATTCTCAGGCGGCGCAGTTGCAGACGCTACCGACGGAATGGTCTGTTGGCATGGTGCCGATGGAGTTGAAAGCCGTCGAAGAAAAGTCGCTCACCTGCGAAAATCTGCGTGCTCATCTGGAAGCCTGCCAGCCGACCGAAGCAGCCAGAATGCTCGAGCTGACCGCATCGGTCGTCGGCAGCGAGACGTCAGTGACGATTCAACTGGTGATGCCCGTTGCCAATCCGATCACCGAGCAACCGACCAGCGACTCGTCAGAAGCGGGCGAAGCTGAGGGCAGCAAAACGCCAGCTCCAGAAACGGACGTCACCACGTCAAAACCGGCATTGATGGATCCCAATCTGGTCAAACGGTTTGCGAGAATCAGTAAGGTCCCGGTGAGCCTGATCGTTCGCATTGCCGAACGGAAACTCGAACTCGAACAGCTGCGCAGAATCGCTCCAGGAACCCTGCTGATGTTCGACAAGCCGCACGACTCGCTGCTGGACGTGTACGTCGACAACCGACTCTACTGTCGCGGCGAGGCTGTCAAGATCGGCGAAACGTTCGGCGTTAGAATCAGCGAGTGCAATTCGCAGGTCATTCGCGAGAAGAAGGTTCACCAGGTATAAGGTGGTGAGTTTGCCGTCTTCATTCCTGCTGCCTGATTCCGCATTTTCACCCATGAGTCCACCCGCTGATTCCTCGCCTCACCCCACACGCCGCAACATCGTCTGGCTGACGCTGCAGTATATGATGCGGCTGGTCTACCTGTTCTGGTTAAGATTTCAGGCGCGAGGTCTTGAGAATGTCCCTCCGACCGGCGGAGGACTTGTCCTGATCAATCACCAAAGCTTTCTCGACCCGACGCTGGTCGGCCTGCCATTGCGACGCCCGGTCAGCTACCTCGCGCGAGACTCGCTTTTTCGCGTTCCGTTCATCGGCTGGGTTCTTCGTAACACCTACGTGATGCCGATCAATCGGGATGCCGCCAGCACCGCTTCCATCCGCACGGCGTTGCAGCGCATGAACGACGGTTTTCTGGTCGGTCTCTTTCCGGAAGGAACCCGCAGCCTTGACGGCAACGTTGGTGAGTTCAAACCCGGGTTTATTTCACTGATTCGCCGAGCGAAAGTCCCCGTCTATCCGGTGGGCATCGCCGGTGCTCACGAAGCAATGCCTCGCGGCGGCGTCCGACTGTGGCCTCAGAAAGTTCGAGTTGTCTTCGGACAGCCACTGAGCAACGACGAAGTCGCCCGCCTCAGCACGAAAGGCCACGAAGAAGAACTGGTCGCCTACGTCCGGTCAGCCGTCGAAGCCTGCCAGCAGGAAGCTCAAGCCTGGCGAGACGGACTGTAGCTACAGGGTGGGTACTGCCCCATCAGAAAACATAAACCGATCGACACATTGGTGGGCAGTGCTCGGCATCTTACGACAGCCGATCCAGACAGGTTGGATCGTTGTGGTCGATGACCGGCAGGCCGTCGACTGAAAACAGGTGGTTGTATTTCAAGCCGGTTCCGGTGTTAAAGAGAACGACTTTTTCTTCCGACTTGATCCAGCCACTCTCGAGCAGCTGCCTCGCCGCTTTCCAGACCGCCCCGCCTTCGGGGCAAGCGTAGACTCCCTGGTAAGCGGACATTTCTTTGACGCCATCCATCAATGCTTCGTCCGAAATACTGACAGCCGTGCCGCCACTTTCGCGCAATGCTCGAATCATCAGAAAGTCTCCGACCGCGATGGGAACTCGAAGCCCGGCAGCGCACGTGGCCGCGTTTTCAAACAGCGGAGCATATTCTTCGCCGGCTTCAAACGCCTTGACGATGGGCGAGCAGTTTTCAGCCTGAACGACGACCATGCGAGGTCGCTGGGATCCGATCCAGCCAAGTTTTTCCATTTCGTCAAACGCTTTCCACATGCCGATCAGACCGGTGCCGCCGCCTGTCGGGTACAGGATGACGTCTGGAAGTTGCAGTTCGGTCGTGCCGGCGTGATCGGCAAAGTCAAAGGCCAGTTCGTAGCCCATCGTCTTTTTGCCCTCAATCCGGAAAGGTTCTTTCAACGTCGACAGGTCGAACCAACTGAAGCGATCCTTTCCCTGCTTGACGAGCTTCCCGCAGTCACTGATCAGACCGTTGACCAGATTGACGTTCGCGTTGCCGACGACCGATTCGATGATGTTGGCTGGCGGCGTGTCTTCGGGCATAAAGATGGCACACTCCATCCCCGCTCGAGCCGAGTAGTACGTTGCCGCTCCAGCCGCGTTGCCCGCCGATGGCAGCGCGACAGTCTTGACACCAAGCGCCTTTGCGCGAGTCACCGCCGCAGACATTCCACGCGCTTTGAAGCTGCCGGTCGGGTTGAACGATTCGTCTTTGATGAACAGATTCTCGAACGCCTCGAACGGACCGGTCCGATTGCATGAAAGCAGCGGCGTCAGCCCTTCGCCCAGCGACACCGCTTCCGATGGATCGTTTACCGGGAGGACATCCCAGAACTTCCACATCGACCGGATCGTTCGCTGACGAACAACGTCAGGCGTGAACCTTGCCTTGATTGCGTCCAGGTCGTAATGAGCCAGCAAAGGCTTCTGGCATTCAGTGCACAGGTTCTGCAACTGGTCAACAGCGTGGTCCGTTCCGCACATGGCGCAGGTCAATGAAGTGTGCATGCTCGTTTTCTGTTCTAAGAATCGTGGTCGATGAATCTTCGGGAATTGCCCAACCGCCGCAAGGCGCGTCTCGACGCACCGCTGCGGTCGCTGGTGCGTCAAGACGCACCCTGCCCAATATTCGCCCTAACCATTTCTGACGATCTGGCCAAGGTAGTCGAGGACGCCGTGAGTATCGACTGAATCGATGACATCAATATTGTTCTGCCAGCGTTCAATGCCTCGCTGATCAAACACGGTTGCTCCACGTGTCAGGGAGCCGTGCAACTCGATCGCCAGCGACATTGTCCGGGACGTGAAGTGACGAGGTTCTGCGATCGCTGACAGAGCGGTCACTTCACGGAGCGGCACGCCTTCCAGTCCGAGATCTTCATGGTGAGTTCTCAGGGCGAACGGAATCAGTTCGTCAAAGAACCACCGCAGCGCGTATTTCCGATCAGTCTTCAGACGATCGAACTTGTCGAACGTCAGGACGGTTTTGTTGCTTACATCAAGCGGCACCAGCGTTCGCGTTGCGATCGACTGCAAAACGGTCTGAGCTGACATCGGGTCTGCAAAGACGTTGAACTCCGCCGCCGCCGTGACGTCGCCGCCGACTCCAACGGAACCTCCCAGACAGACGAGCCGCTGCAGCGATTCCAGAAAATCGGGAGCCAGCTCGCAGGCAATCGCGACGTTGCTGAGCGGTCCGAGTGTCAGCAGCGTGACTTCGTGCGGATTGTTCTTCACAAGGTCGATCATCAGCTTTGCCGACTCTCGCTGGTTGTGGAGCTGGGCCATTGGAATCTCTGCCGTCCCCAGTCCGTAGTTTCCGTTGAGACGCAGCGGGTCAAGAAAGCCCGGCGGTTCGACTCCGCTCTGCCGAAAAATCGGACGTGACGCCGTCGATGCTCCCAATCGAGGATGCTTGTCCGGATCGACCGATTCCATGATGGTCAGAATGTTCTGAGTCGCCACCATGCCAGACACGCATCCGGAAGTAGCGGTCACTCCGATCAGATCGATGTTCGGGTCGAGAGCCGCCAGCGCGATGGCGAACGCGTCGCCAATTCCAGGATCGGCATCGATGATCAGTTTTCGAGGCATACCGGCTCCTGCCCTCGTTGTTTTCACTGGCCGCAGCGCGTGTACGCACAACGGCGAAGAACACTCCCATCAGCGCGGATCGTACGGGCTGTGGCTTCAGATGGTCAAACAGCGAACAACTCAACCGAAATAACCGGAATAATCGACTGACTCTGAAAGCAAACTCTTCCGATAAACACTCACAAATTTTTGCCCCGACGCTGGCCGCGACCTAAACATCCACTGCAAATGATTGCTCGCCCTGCGTTCATACAATGGGGACATCAATCATGCAGAACCGTATCCAGCATCCTCGATGCCGGGCTTGAGGTACCAATTCGTTTCCGCAAGGCATCTACAGTGGCCGATCGATCTGGCACCACAGAAACATCGCTCTGGTCAGCGTTTTCAACCGCTGAGACCGGATCGATTCTCTGCCTGAGCCAGACCGCCACCGACAGCCCGGACATCATCGATAAGGCGAGCCAGACTTCCGATCCAGACTCGTTCGCACTCCGACGTCTCTGGTGGGCGAAACACCTTATCTCTACTGGCTGCCCTGCAAGCAGTTGGTTTGGCCGCTGGCCTGGCAATTCATCAGCAACTCCTGAACGCCAATGACGTTTCGCAAATTTCAAGCACCACAATCGGTGGTGTTTCGTCATCGATCGCCGGCACTTTCATCTGGATTGTGTCTGTTCAGGGAGCGATTGGCTTCCTTGTCTTCAGATGGGTCAATCGGGCCTGTCGCGAAAAGCAGGAGCAGTCTGAAGCCAGCGTCGAACAGCATCGGCAGGCTCTAACTCGAACTCGCAACGCCGTTATCCTGGGGCTGTCGCGGCTTGCAGAATCACGGGATGAGGAATCCCAGGGACACCTCGATCGAGTTGGAATTTACGCCGAAAAACTGGCTCGAACTGCGTCAAGACATCCAGAATTTGCCAGGCAGGTTTCGAGTGGTCTGATTGAGAGTATTCGACCGAGCGCCGCGTTGCATGACATCGGCAAAGTCGGGATTGAAGATTCTATTCTGCAAAAGCCGGGACGCCTTACCGACGATGAACGGCGGCGGATGCAGGCTCACACCAGAATCAGTGGCGAATGCCTTTTTCAGATCCAGCAGTGCCTGGGCGACTCAAACTTTCTGACACTTGCTCACGAAATCGCCGTTTTCCATCACGAACGCTGGGACGGTTCGGGATATCCATCGAAGCTGGCCGGCGAAGCGATCCCCCTGTCAGCAAGGATTGTCGCCATCGCTGATGTCTACGACGCGCTGTCGGCTCGCCGCGTCTACAAAGATGCGTACGCTCATGAACGGTGCGTCGAAATCATCGCATCAGAAGCCGGCAAACAGTTTGATCCTCGACTGGTCGATGTGTTCCTGGAAATTGAACCAGAGTTTGCACAGGTCGCCGCGGGTTGTTCAGACGAGCCGAACGACTCATGGCTGGAAAGCGACGCGTCATTCGACTTCGGAGATGCCGACACGCTGATCGACGAAGACCTCTCAGAACTGGACTGCGTCCTCGGAAGAGTTGACGTCCACCTCGAGGCATCGGCGGGCTAACCCGGGAAGACACTCAGGAAGATTCCTGGCCGAACGACAGTCGCATCTGAGGATCCTTCTTCTCTTCTTCGAACTCTGTGTAGAGAAGGCTCGGCTGGATGTCGTCGTTGTTCTGGTATTTACGACTGGCGTACTCGGTAATGTCGCCTTCGACCGTGTGGTAGAACATCTGGCAGATCGGAATGCCCGGATAAATCCGCACTGGCTGCACCGCGAAAATTTCCAGCGTCCAGTACCCACTGAAGCCGATGTCGCCGAACCCGGCGGTGCAGTTTACGAAGAGTCCCAATCGGCTGACTGACGAACGCCCTTCAATCATTGGTACCAGGTTGTGCGTCTCCGTGCGTTCCAGGGTCCGACCAAGGTAAAGCTGGTTCGGATTCAGAACGAAACCTTCTTTCGGAATCGTATACCGACGCAGACGATTCGGACGCTGCATGTCGAGCACGATTTCCTCGTAGACAAGCAGTTCGTCGTGCAGCCGCAAGTCGTACCCGTTCGGGTTGAGGTACTTCTCGTCGAACGGCTCAATCACAATGTTCTTGTTGAGCTGCTGCTTGATCTCGTGACCAGTGAGGATCATGGACAGCCTTCTCTGAAACGGATGCAGAAGCCAGTTCGGAACGGCGTGGCACAGTACGACTTACCCGTTCGCGATTCAACAAAGTCCCCATCAGTACTGACGATAATTCTCGGGAGCTACGATCCCGCGCCGCCGGGACTCTCACTCAAATCCGTAATCATTGATCCAGTCACGGATGGACGCAGTTTTTCACGGATGGCTATGGATGCAGCAAAATCCATCCTTAACTCATCCGTGGCCCTTACTAATGTTTTGCGTCAGAAATACGAGAAATTATGCGTGAGCACAGCAGAGGAAATCTCTTCGCGAACCTTTGCGTCTTCGCGGCTTTGCGTCAGCATTCATCCCCCACAGGCATGATGCATGGAAAGGCTCGACTCGACGGCTAACCAGCCTGACTCTGCCAAATTGGCCGACAGCCACACACTGACCTGAGTCGCCGAAAACTTGCCAAAATGGCATTCAAACTCCGAGCAACCAGCAAACGAATAATCTTCGTAAACCACTATATAAATTAGTGATACAACTCTTCCCAACTCACAGAAGAAGCATTGGCACGACCTTTGCTTTCCTGCCGAACAACTGACAAAACTCGGCCGCACAGGCCTCGCGACATCGGGTCGCTGGCGGAAATCCGCTGCTGAAGTGCGGGAAAATCGGACAGGTGCGTCGTCTCTGCGACAAGCCGCCACAGATAATATAGAGAACTCAAAGGAGAGACATTATGGCTGAAGGCGAAAAAGTCATCGGCATCGACCTGGGAACAACCAACTCCGTCGTTTCTGTGATGGAAGGCAAAGAGGCAAAGGTCATCGCCAACCTCGAAGGCAACCGACTGACGCCGAGCGTTGTCGCGTTTACCGACAAAGGCGAAACACTGGTCGGCGAACCAGCCAAACGACAGGCTGTCACCAACCCGCACAACACAATTTATTCAGCCAAGCGATTCATGGGGCGACGTCACAAGGAAGTTGCTTCAGAAGAGAAGATTGTCCCGTACCACGTCGTTGGCGGTGCTGACGACTACGTCAAAATCGAAGTCAACGGCAAAGAACACACGCCGCCAGAGATTTCGGCGATCGTTCTTCGCAAGCTGAAGGAATCCGCCGAGAGCTACCTCGGCCACAAAGTGAACAAGGCGGTCATCACCGTTCCTGCATACTTTAACGATGCTCAGCGACAAGCCACGAAAGACGCCGGCCAGATCGCGGGGCTGGAAGTTTCGCGAATCATCAACGAGCCAACCGCCGCCGCTCTGGCTTACGGGCTGGAGAAAAAGAAGGACCAGAAGATCGCCGTCTTCGACCTCGGTGGTGGAACGTTCGACGTCTCCGTCCTGGAAGTCAGCGACGAACTGGTCGAAGTGCTCAGCACCAATGGTGACACTCACCTGGGGGGTGACGACTTTGACGAAGAGCTGATCAACCACATCGCTGACCAGTTCGAAAAAGACAACAGCATCGACCTGCGAAAAGACGCGATGGCTCTGCAGCGACTTCGCGAAGCTGCGGAAAAAGCCAAGAAGGAACTGTCGAGCCAGCAAAACACCGATATCAACCTGCCGTTCATCACGGCGGATGCTTCCGGTGCAAAGCATCTTCAAATGTCGATCTCGCGGTCGGACTTCGAACGCCTGATCGATCCGCTCGTCGAACGTTGCCGCAACCCGGTTCTCAACGCGTTGAAAGACGCGAAGCTCGGCAAAGGCGAAGTTGACGAAGTCGTACTGGTCGGCGGTTCGACTCGAATTCCAAAGGTTCAGGCATTCGTCAAAGAACTGTTCGGCCGCGAACCGCACAAAGGCGTGAACCCTGACGAAGTCGTCGCGGTGGGAGCAGCCATTCAGGGCGGTATCATTTCGGGCGAAGTCACCGACGTTGTCCTGATGGACGTCACACCACTGTCGCTCGGCATCGAAACCGAAGGTGGAGTGCTGACAGTTCTGATCGAACGAAACACGACGATCCCGACCACCAAGAGCGAAATCTTCTCGACCGCTGCGGACAATCAGCCAGCAGTGACCGTCACCGTCTTCCAGGGCGAACGACCGATGGCTCGCGACAACCGCCAGCTCGGACAGTTCAACCTGGACGGCATCCCGCCGTCACCGCGAGGTGTGCCGCAGATCGAAGTCACCTTCGACATCGACGTCAACGGCATCCTGAATGTTTCGGCGAAGGACAAAGCTTCGGGGAAAGAACAGAACGTTCGCATCGAACAGTCGAGCGGCCTGTCGGACGAAGAAATCGAAAAAATGCGGAAGGACGCCGAAGCGAACGCCGAAACGGACAAGAAGCGTCGCGAACTGGCGGACGTCAAAAACCAGGCTTCGGGGCTGGCCTTTCAGACCGAAAAATCGATCACCGAATTCGGAGACAAGCTGGACGACGCGTCGAAATCGGCAATCGAAGCGTCTGTTGCCAAAGTGAAAGAGGCCGCCGAAGGCGACGACATCGACAGGATCAAGTCAGCCATCGACGACCTGCAACAGGCCGCCAAAGCCTTTGCCGCTCTGTACGAACAGGCCGGTGCCCAGGGCGGAGCCGAACCTGAAACCGCCGGAGCAACCGCCGGCGGTGGAGACGACGACGTCATCGACGCCGAGTTTGAAAAGAAGTAGCAACGACAATCGCTGATTCCACGAGGCGGCGTGCCATCCATCCGGCACGCCGCCGCCGTGGGGCCGGATTTCGGATCGCAGAGTTTGGTTGTTAGGTACCGGGCACTTCGATCCTGAATCCCGCCTCACCGCGGTCGCTCGATCAAATCTGATCCCTTCGCTTTTCCAACAACCGTGATTGCCGCGGCTTGTTCCCTCGTTCGACCTTTGCGTCACCGTTGCGCGCATACCGCAACATCATCGGGAGAAGAAACATGTCAATCCGATTCGACAAACTGACGGTCAAAGCTCAGGAAGCCGTTCAACGGGCTCAGCAACAGGCCGAAGACCGCAGCCATCAACAATTGCTGGCCGTGCATCTGCTGCGGGCGTTGCTCGATGAGCAGCAGGGAGTTGTACGACCTCTGTTTCAGAAAATTGGAGCGAGTCCAGACCAGATCGCTCAGGCAACGGACGTTGAGCTGAATCGTTTGCCGAAGGTTTCCGGAGCTGGAATTCAGGTCGGACTTGGCGCAGAACTGTCGAAAGTTTTTGACGCGGCGCAGAAGCAGGCAGACCTGATGAAGGATCAGTTTCTGTCGACCGAGCATTTGCTGATTGGGCTGATCAAAGTCGACAGTGAGGCGAAGAAGCTGCTCAATCTACACGGAGTCGGAGAGCACGACATTCTGGAAGCTCTCAAGACGATCCGCGGCGGACAGACGATCAACGATCAGTCGCCCGAAGAAAAATACCAGGCTCTCGAAAAGTACGGCATCGATCTGGTTGAAACGGCTCGCCAGGGAAAGATCGATCCGGTTGTCGGTCGCGACACCGAAATCCGCCGAGTCATTCAGGTTCTTTCGCGACGTCGCAAGAATAACCCAGTCCTGATCGGCGAACCCGGCGTCGGCAAAACAGCAATCGTCGAGGGGCTTGCTCATCGAATTGTGATGGGCGACGTTCCGCAGAATCTACAGAACAAACGCGTCGTGGCTCTGGACATGGGAGCGTTGATCGCCGGAGCGAAGTATCGCGGCGAGTTCGAAGACCGACTGAAAGCCGTACTGAAAGAAGTAACGGACTCCAACGGCCAGATCATTCTGTTCATCGACGAGCTGCACACCGTCGTCGGCGCCGGAGCCAGCGAAGGAGCGATGGATGCGTCCAACCTGCTAAAACCGGCTCTGGCTCGTGGCGAGCTGCACTGCGTCGGTGCGACGACACTCGACGAGTACCGCAAGCACATCGAAAAAGATCCGGCACTGGAGCGACGCTTCCAGCCGGTGCTCGTTCAGGAACCCAATGTCGAAGACACGATCTCGATTCTGCGAGGCCTCAAAGAACGCTACGAATCGCACCACGGCGTCCGCATTACGGATGACGCTGTTATTTCAGCCGCCACCCTGTCGGACCGGTACATTTCCGATCGATTCCTGCCGGACAAGGCTATTGACCTGGTCGACGAAGCGGCCAGCCGGCTGCGAATGGAAATCGACTCGATGCCCGCAGAAGTCGACGAAGCCACTCGCGAACTGACGCGAATGCAGATTGAAGCGGCGGCACTTGCTACGGAGAAAAGTGCCGACAGCCAGCAGCGACTGGAAGAATTGCGTCGCAAGATCGCAGACCGCGAGGAAGACGTGAACCGACTGAAAGCTCAGTGGGAAACCGAGAAACAGGCTCTCTCCGGCGTCCAACCGTTGAAAGAGGAAATCGACAAACTGCGCACCGAGTACGAACAGGTTTTCAATCGGGCTCGCCAGACGAACTCGAACGAAGATTTCATGCGGGCGTACGAGGTTGAGCAGAAGATCAAAGACGCGCAGACCAGACTCGAAGAAGTCGAAGCAAAGCTCGCCGAGACTCAGTCGGCGGAAGGAGATCGCCTGCTGAAAGAAGAGGTCACGCCTGAAGACATCGCCCGAGTCGTCAGCACCTGGACCGGCGTGCCGGTTTCCAAGATGCTCGAAGGCGAGCGCGAAAAACTGCTCACGATGGAAGACCGCATCCACGAACGAATGATCAACCAGCACGAAGCCGTGCGGGCAGTCTCCGATGCCGTGCGACGGTCACGGTCAGGATTGCAGGATCGCAGCCGACCGATTGGCTCATTCATTTTTCTCGGACCAACCGGCGTCGGAAAGACGGAACTGTGCAAGGCCCTGGCAGGATTCCTGTTTGACGACGAGCGGAACATGGTTCGCATCGACATGAGCGAGTTCATGGAGAAGCATGCCGTTTCGCGACTGATCGGTGCCCCTCCAGGTTACGTCGGTTACGAAGAAGGCGGCAAGCTGACCGAAGCCGTGCGGCGGCAGCCGTACTCGGTCATCCTGCTGGATGAAATCGAGAAGGCTCACCGAGACGTCTTTAACGTGCTGCTGCAACTTCTCGATGACGGACGGCTAACCGACAGCCATGGCCGAACGGTCGACTTCTCGAACACAATCGTCGTCATGACGTCGAACATCGGCAGCCACCAGATTATGGAAATGGCTGGCTCGGCAAGCGACGACGAAATCCGGAACGCAGCGATGGAGTCGTTACGTCGGGAATTCCTGCCGGAGTTTCTGAACCGGGTTGACGAAACGGTCGTGTTCCATCCGCTCGGCCTGGCCGAAATTCGGCAGATCGTCGACCTGCAACTGCGAGGGCTTCAGAAACTCGTCGAGGAGAATAATCTGGAACTGGTCGTCACGGACGCTGCGCGCGACCTGCTGGCCGAGGAAGGCTACGATCCGGCCTACGGAGCACGGCCTCTGAAACGAGCGATTCAGCAGCGAATCCAGAATGCTCTGGCAAAAGAACTGCTGGCTGGCCGGTTTGAGGACGGAGCAGTCATCACCGTCGGTGTCGAGTCAGGAGAATTCACCTTCTCCGCGACCGAGGCCGTGGTGTCTGCATGAATTTTGTTCCGTCGACTCGCTTAGCGAGCCAGGATTCGTGACGTTGCGGCAAGATCGTTTGCCAGCTGTTGCTGCCGTGCGAATTCTGCCTGAGCGAGTCGAATCGCCATCGCTGATGCAATACAGATCTGTCCTTCAACGGGAAGCTCTGGCTCGAATGTAATTCGAGCGTCTGAGATGCCATCCATCGTTGCTACAACCTGTCCCTGCCACCGATATTCGGTGACCCAGTTCGGTCCTGCTGCAAACAGTCCTTCAAGCCCTTTCTCCAAGCCAGTTGACTGACTGGAAAGGGGAACTTCTTCGGACCGTCCAACAATTTCGATTTCGCCAACCGTGCAGTTGATGCTCCCGATCGGAAATTCACCCGGAGCCTTTGATGATCCTTCTGGAGACAACTGCCCATCAAAACGAATTTCCCCGAGCAATCGTCCATCACCAGTAACCGACCCAACCATCGCGCCAGGCTTCGGAACTTTCGCAAATCCGAGATTCATTACCTCGCCTGAATCTTCGCTGCCTGCCCTCACGTGAGCCTTCATTCCGCCTGCGTGTTCCACGTCAAAGGAATAGGTCGGCGCTTTACCAGCGAAAGAGACTTGTTCGACTTCCGGAGCCTCCTCACCAATCGCAGCAAACTGAGCCGCAGTTCCCAGCCAGCTTGTATGGAAATGCCCCATCTCCAGCCAGTAGCGATACACTCCGCGATTCAACTTGACAGTCCAGGGGCCTTGTGAATGCTCTGGGGGCGCTGCATATTTGTCGGGACTCGAACACCCGGAAATCAGGACTGACAAGACCGCAACGGCAGCTCCGAGTCGAAAGTACGAAGATCTCTTACCGGCCAAAGCTCTCATAGAGCTGCTCACTTTCGAGGAATCCATCCACCGTACGACCACCGGATCTACACGCCATATAGGCACCGGCGTTCTGATCTATCGGAAGTGGTGAGTCTTTTGCTTGACCGGTTTAGATAAACATTGCCAATTTTGATGGTCCCATGAGATTTGTGGCAGCAGCTTACAACCACAGGCCGATGGTCGATGACTACCACTTAACCCCGGAATATTTCACTCGGACAACGAGTGATGGCTGTGTTGATATTGGACCGGCCTGTCCGTAGACTGTCGCGCTTCCCGCCGCGTTTTTACGCCAAGCGGTCACTGAATAACAGCTCATGTCGAAGCTTAAACTGCGTTGTCGCAGGAGTTTACGACCTCTGACGACAAATCGGCTCCGGTATGTTTGAAGGCATAACCGACAACTTAAAAAGCGCGCTGTCGTTCATGAATCGTGGTCGTCTCACTGAGACGAGCATTCGTGAGGGTATGCAGACGGTACGGCAGGCGCTGCTGGAAGCCGACGTCAATTACGACGTCGCCCAGAACTTCATTGAGCGCGTTACCGAGCGAGCAATTGGTGACGATGTTCTGAAGTCGCTCAGCCCGACCGAACAGATTATTGGGATCGTCAATCAGGAACTCATCGACCTGATGGGGCCGGTTGACCACTCGCTCCATTACGTCAAAGGCAGCATCACCATCCTGATGATGTGTGGTCTGCAGGGGGCCGGTAAGACCACAACGTGCGGAAAGCTCGCAAAGCTGCTGCAGGCCGAAGGCCGCAAGCCGTTCCTCGTTGCGGCCGACCTTCAGCGTCCGGCGGCTATCGAGCAGTTGCGCGTCGTCGGTGAACAGGTCGGCGTTCCGGTTCATACCGAAGACCCTGCCGACAGCACCCCTCTAAAGGTTTGTACGAACGGTGTCGCCGCGGCGAAGAAAGCGGGAGCGGATGTCGTCATTCTTGACACCGCCGGTCGACTCCATGTCGACGACGAGCTGATGAACGAGCTGGAGCAGATTGATCGGCGGGTGCAGCCGCATCAGATTCTGCTTGTTTGCGACGCGATGACCGGGCAGGACGCGGTCAACAGCGCCAAAGTATTCAACGACGCTCTTGAGCTGGACGGTGTGATTCTCACCAAGCTCGATGGAGACACTCGCGGCGGTGCGGCACTTTCGGTCAAAGAAGTCACCGGCGTCCCGATCAAATTCATCGGCGTCGGCGAGCAGCTCGACAAACTGGAACTCTTCCATCCAGACCGGATGGCGAGCCGAATTCTGGGCATGGGCGACGTCGTCACTCTGTTCGAGAAGGCTCAACGGGAAATCTCCGAAGAGGAGATGGAAGACGCTCAGCAGAAGATGAGCGAGGGCAAGTTTACGCTTGTCGATTTCCAGAAGCAGATGCGCATGGTCAAGCGGATGGGTTCGGTCAAGGACATCATGAAGATGATCCCCGGACTCGGCGGCATGGCCGACAAGCTTGGCGCGGCGGGAGAAGATCCCGAGAAAGAGCTGAAGCGAGTTGACGGGATCATCAACTCGATGACGGAATACGAACGCGAAAATCCGTCAAAAATCGATCGCAGCCGTCGCAACCGAATTGCGGCTGGTTGCGGAGTCGAGCCATCAGAAGTTAACGCTCTGCTGAAGCAGTTCGGCGAGATGGCGACAATGATGAAACGGATGTCCGGCATGGGAGCGATGGACCGCATGCGTGCGGTTCAGGAAATCGCCAGAAACAGCGACCCCAGCGGCAACTTCAAAGTGCAGAAACAGCGGAGTAAACGAGGTCCTCAGAACAGCGATAAGCTGAAGGAACTCAAAAAGAAGCAACGTAAAGACAAAAAGAAAGCGCGAAAGCGCAACAAGTAGTGTCGCCCGTTGGCGATGCTTGTTTACAAGGAGTAACTGGCAAGTGGTTCGAATTCGACTGAAACGTATGGGGCGGACACACCGACCGTTCTACCGAATCTCGGTGATGGACGCGCACATGAAGCGCGACGGCAAGACGATCGAAGACATTGGGCACTACGACCCGATGGTAACGGATAAGTCACAGCGAGTGACGCTCAACATGGAGCGGCTCGACTACTGGATCGGTGTTGGTGCTCAGCCAACCGAAAAAGTCGCTGTGCTGATCAAGAAGCTGAAGAAAAATGACTGGGGTGCGACCAACGCGCCACCGGAAGCTCAGGCTCCAAAGCAGCCTGAACCACCGGCTCCAGCAGAAGAAGCTGCCGAAGCCCCCGCAGAAGCAACTGAAGAAGCGGCTGCAGCAGAGTGATTGTCTGCCGCTGTCGCTGAGCGGGCGGCGAACTAAGGAAGTGAAAAGGTGATGGTTCACATCCTCAAAGATTCGCCGATACGTTGTCGACAATCCCCGTCACCTTGTCACGCTCATGCGTTTTGACGTTCTGACACTCTTCCCCGAAATGTTCTCCGGATACGTCGGGCAAAGTCTGCTGAAACTGGCCATCCAAAACGGCTTGGTAGACGTCAGAACCTGGAACTATCGAGACTGGGCCAAAGGGAAACGAAAGTCGGTCGATGACAAACCGTTCGGCGGCGGACCGGGGATGCTGCTGGCGTGCGAACCGGTTTACGACTGTGTCGAAGCCGTTCAAGCGGACGCGGAAGCACCCGGCCAATTGATCATGATGACTCCGCAGGGGCGAAAGCTGGATCACGAGCTGGTGACGGAACTGGCGAGTGATCACAAACGACTGATTCTACTTTGCGGAAGATACGAAGGCTTTGATGAGCGGATTCGTCAGGGCCTGCAGCCGATGGAAGTTTCCGTTGGCGACTTTATCTGCAACGGCGGTGAAGTACCGGCGATGCTGATAATCGACACGGTCATCCGGATGATTCCGGGAGTCCTTGGCGACGAGACAAGCAGTAGATACGACTCTTTCGCTGAAAAAGGATTACTGGAACACCCACAGTACACACGGCCTCGTGAGTTTCGCGGGATGAGTGTTCCAGACGTTCTGCTCAGCGGAAACCATAAAGAGATCGCTCAGTGGGAAGAGGAACAATCCCTCAAGGCGACTCAGGAGCGGCGAAAAGACATCTTTGATTCCTATCGGGAGAAGTTTCCCGAAATGGATCAACCAAAGAAAAAGAGCAGGCGTTAAAAGGCAGGTGGCCGCTCGCAATCACTTTTGAAAACCTGGTGATTTCGGGCAACTTTCCTGCGTCCAGAAATTCAGCTGCTGCCAGTTCGGAGCAGCATCCCGGCTTAGTCGGCAACCACCGACACAAACATCTCAGAACGAGAGGGCACGTGCTTTTCGGAATACGAACGGCACCTCTGTCGCCAGATAAAGGGTTGGAAACATGCGAAACAAAGCTTTTGACATTGTCGAACAAGGCAGTCATCGAGAAGAACCTCTCTCGTTCCAGATCGGCGACACGGTCAGCGTTCATTGCCGAATTCAGGAAGGCAACAAAGAGCGAATTCAGGAATTCATCGGAATTGTTATCGCTCACCGGCGAGGCAATGGCATCAACGCGACGTTTACCGTGCGTAAAGTTGTTGCTGGTGAAGGCGTTGAGCGAATCTTCCCGGTTCACTCGCCCAAAATTGCCAAACTGGAAGTCAAGCGGAACGGTGTCGTTCGACGAGCCAAGCTGTTTTACCTGCGTGATCGCGTCGGCAAAGCCACGCGTCTGGCAGAACGTCGTACGGTGGCGAAGACCGAAGAGTAACAACATCCGACTCGCTCACATTCCTGAATGTGAGTGTGCAGTTCGAACCCGAACTCGGCATACTGTCGTTTAACGTCAGTGTCGGGGCGGCTGCTCGAAAAGCGACAGCAACGATGCCCTGACAGAAATGCTCGTCACCGAGCTGTTTCTTTACGGAGCGGAGTTCATGTCAGAACGTAACCGCAAGTTAGAAGGAGCCTCGACTGGCCAATGCCGTCGAGGCTTCTTTGCGTACCGATCAACCACTCGTTGGACTTTCGGTCAAATCTGCTCAGCCGTTTTGCTCGGTTGTCTGATGCCAGGCTGCGGAGGGAGCACACCACAACCTCCCCCCCAGCCGACCGAAGCAGCGCGTCAGCCTTCCAACACTGGCCCGGTCGGTTTCGCCAAACGAGTCGAAGAAGAGGTCGATGACAGTCTTGACCTGACCGGGGTCGCCCCGAAAGACATCTTCAATTTTGCGCTCGCCCCGCCGCCCAACTTTGTAACTGCAGGCAAAGCGCCACCATCACGACCGGCAGACAGATTCGTCGCGACGATCGATCCCGCTGCCGGTTCAGCAAGTTTCGAGGCCAGCGGGTCATCAGTTCGAAACTCGCACCCGGCTGCCAGTGAACGAGCTGGCTCATTGCCAGCAGGATTCACCGCCATTGCCGACGCGCCGATCGTCGATGGCTGGCCGTCGAGAATCATCTGCAACGCCGATCGGTCAGAAATGGTTTTTATTCCGGCCGGAAACTCGATCATCGGGACCAGTGACGGACCGGCTGACTGCGTTCCAGAGGTGCCGGTTTCGTTGAGTGCGTTTTACATTTCGAAGCTCGAAGTCAGCGTTGGTCAGTACGCCGACTTTCGCAGCAAGTCGATCAAAGCCGGCAAGGTCGTTGAGAAATCGCTGAATGTTGACGATCCATCGGACTTCCCGGCGGTTGGCATCGCGTGGGTTGAAGCTCGCGCCTACGCCCAGGCATCACAGCGAGAGTTGCCGACGGAATGCCAATGGGAAAAAGCAGCACGAGGCGACCGGGGACTGGCCGCACCGTGGGGCGACGGACGACCGCTGTGGAGTGAACCTCGCGAAGCTGGCCAGATCGATCCCTGTGGCAGGTTCCCTGACGACAAGAGCGTTTACGGAGTGCTCGACATGGCAGGGAATGCCCAGGAGTGGCTGCTCGATTTCTACAGCGAAACTAATCATCAGAATCTGGCGACCACTGACACAGCCCACCGAACGGACTGGTCCGGACCTCGGCGAGCATCTCAGAACGGCGAACGAATCGTCAAAGGCGACGGCCCGAACTGGGCGACCTGGTTCCGTCGCGGGGTTCCAATGACCGAACGCAGCCCGAACATCGGCTTCCGCTGCGTCTTGAATCTGCCGGGGGCGCCATAAACCTGATTCAGCTCAGCAGGCAGGATGTTGTTTCTTTTACGCCAATTCGCCTCAACTCTGATATACCACCGGATCACTGATTCCGTTCTCACGGAAGCCTTCAAGGCGGAGTGAACAGGCATCGCAGGTGCCGCAGGCCAGCCCGCTTTCCCCAGGGTCGTAGCAACTGCTTGTCAGGCTGTAGTCGACACTCAGCTCATGGCCGCGTTTGATGATCTCGGCCTTTGTCATCTCGATCAGAGGCGTGTGCAGTGTGAGTGGCTCGTCGCCTTCCACACTTGATTTTGTCGCCAGTCGAGCCATCGCTTCGAACGCTCGGATGTACTCCGGTCGGCAGTCGGGATATCCGGCGTAGTCGAGAGCGTTCACGCCGACAAAAATGTGGTTCGCCTTCAGGCTCTCGGCATATCCCAAAGCAAACGACAGGAAGATCGTATTGCGGGCCGGCACGTAGGTCACAGGAATCCCTTCCCGCATCTGCTCGGCAGAGCGGCCTTTCGGGACGGCGAGGCTCGACGTCAACGCCGATCCGCCCATCGCACGCAGGTCGAACTCGACTTCCAGGTGCTCGGCAACGTTCATCCTCTTAACGAGTCGGCGAGCCGCTTCGATCTCAACGGCGTGCCGCTGCCCGTAGCGGAACGTGATCGCGCACGGCTCGAATCCTTCCTGACGAGCAATCGCCAGCATCGTGGCTGAATCAAGACCTCCACTCAGCAGAACCACAGCTTTAGACACGACTTTTCTCTTTGCCTGCGTCATTACGGGACAGAACCAGGGAACGACCGACATCGCCGATCAAAGCGCGCGTGATTGTTGCGCTCCAGCGTTCGGGGTTCAACCTTGTCGACAGCTCAACGTTGTGAACGATTCTTCAAATACAAAAGCTCGCCCAGTCCCGCTTGTCCTTGATCAGTTTTCACGGAGTGAACTTTCACCGCCTGCCCTGGCACTCTCTGACTTGTCGCCCTTTGCTTTTTCCGGATTCAGCTTGCCGCTGAGCTTTGTCGCCTTGAGGGACTCGTAGTACGCCTTCAGCTTCTCGCGGGCTGAGACTTTCTGACCGTCTTCGCGATACTCGTTTCCACTGACCGCTTCGCTAACGGCGTCGGCAGGAGACTCCGCCCCATCAACCAAGTACTCGGTGACGTCGGAAGCCAGAGCCTGAACGACCACTGAATCTTCGATCGCTTTTACGCGAAGGTTCCAGCTATGCAACATTCCAAATCGATCGCTGCGTGAACCACGAATCACGAGCTGCCAGACACCTTTTGCGCTTTTCCCGTTGAACACGCTCAGGCCAGGTTCCCGTTTGAGGAGTCCTTCTGGCAGGAACGTCCCTTTGAACGGTGCAGAAGCTTTATTAATCGGTATTTTTGCCTGGTCGTCAAACACAGTCTGGTCAAAGTGGTTTCCTCCACTGCCGACTTCAGAAAACAACTCGATTCGCTGTCCATCCGGCCCGGTCAGATATCCATCCAGAAAACCGACATGCGAATGGGTAATCGAAATCTGCACGTCCAAATCACGAATCAGAAACTCATCGCCGATTTCGATCTCGGAAACGATGGTTCGGTAGGGAGGCAATACCTGAGCCGTCTCGTTGCGATAGCCTCCGACCGTTGTCGCACGCAGCACTTCAGGCGACGTCAGCAGACCGTCGTTGTTAGCATCCAGAGCGGCGAACTCCTGCCTCTTTTCGGTCGTCCAGGTCGTCGCGAATTCGTGCATGGCAATCTGACCGTCGCGATCGACGTCGAGTTCGTAGAACCAGCCGGGCAGTCCTTCGGTCAGGTCACCAGCTTCATCCTGCATCTGCGAAATAAGCGAAAACATTTCGTCACGCGTCAATTCCCCGTCGCGGTTGACGTCAACCTGACCAATCGGGATACCCAGACTGTGGACTTCGGTCGATTCAAGTCGCCCATTCCTGTTCACATCAAAACGACTCAATAAAGCCGCGGTGAGCCAGTATTTATTGCCGCCCTGCTTCCACCATTGCGACTGGTCTTCACCTTTCCCGTTGTTGACTGACTTGCGAATCTCGCTACCAGTTCGACGGGCCTTTTGAACGAGTTCGCCAGCATCGTCGTTGAGCAGTCGACGTCGAGCGTAACGTTGCCCCAGTTCGAGCCGGCTGAATCGACCGTCATTATCGAGGTCATCAGCAAACGGATTCCGATGCGTCCATCGAACTTCGTCGATTTCGTCACCGTCGATGAATCCGTTGTCGTTGTCGTCATAACGCCGCAGCGTCTGATCTGCCTCTTCAAGATCCTCAAGCGTGTAAGGGTACCTTACTTTTGCCAACCCAAATGCAGGAACAAGTGGGTCGTCTTCCTTCGGGCCGAAAGGTACGACGGTGCTTCCGCCTTCAGCCCGCACACGCTGGCCAGCCACGCCGTTTGCAAGTGCGTAGTAGACTCGTGCTGCTTCCTGGAGCTTGTGAATCTCGATCGGTCGATCGAGATCGATCCGTCGTTCTTTGGTGATCCGCTCAAGGTAGGGTCGAGCGAGCGGAGTGATCTCTTTGGGGTCGATCAATCCGTTCCGGTTTCGATCAAGCCGCTCCAGTGATTCCCTCAACCCGGCTTGCCCATACGCGGGCTCAGATCGCAAGCCGACGCAAAGCAAAGCAATCGAGCACGACAGCCACCACGCTCGCCGAGAGAATTCTGATTTCATCGATCTGACTCCTGCCTTCACAGCTCAAATCGTCGGTTCTTAACGCTGTTTCTGCGTCGGCTGTTTAACGCCGCTGCCGGTCCGCACTCCGCCGGAGAAGATTTCCTGGAGTGACTCGATCGCGACCGTTTCTGGAACTCTGACAATCCGCACCGCCTTCTGACTTCGCTGGTCGATGACCTTCGCGAGTTGTTCGACTTCGCGAAACAAGTGATCCGGAGCTGTCACGATTAGTGAGTTACTCGGCTCATGAACGGCGATTGTCATCTTCGGTTCCAGCGTCTTTGCCGGCTGTGCGACCAGCTCTTTCTTCGTCGACTTTTTGTCGCTGTCCTGCTTTTCTGACGACGGCTGCGGCGCGGGACGTTGTCCGGGTTGTGCTCCGCCGGGCAGGCCCGGAGCACTGCCGGAAACTCGGCCTTCATAAGCGCTGCGAATTACCAGCGCGACTTCGCTGGCCTGCGAATAGACCAGCTCGATCACATGCGAGGTACCGTAGGTTTCGATCGACGTGATGCTGTTGTCTTTGTCGATAATCTTGAGGTACCCCTCGACCTGGTCGATGTCACTGGCTGTCCCCTGCACAATCAAACGGTTCAACCGCGAATCGGCCACGACAGTGATCGATCCGGCAACCATCGTTGTCGTGCCTTCCCGGGACGAGACAAGAGTGCCCAGCAGCGAACTGGACGAACTCACAAATCCATTCACCAGGGACGATGACTCGCTCAGCAACGAAGCTTCACCGCCGTCGAGTAACTCCGCCAGCATCCAGATTGCATCGTCCGGGCGAGTATATTTCAGGTAGAAGACGATCGGCGGCGACGGAGTTGAATCAACGGGGCCAGCAATTGTCACCAGGTGATCTTCGAACTCGTCGAGAGCCTTTGCATCTTCTGACTGAAGAATCAGACCACGTGGCGAGAACTGACAACGAATCGCGGCATCCTGGCTCTGAACATTTCCCGTCAGAAGTTGCGCATTCTCTGCCGTCGGAGCTGCCGGAGAATTATCTTCCGATGAGAACGGATTCGCTCTGGCAGGGCCTTCGCCAGCGACGCGCTCGCTGATTTTATTTCCCGTCTCACCCAGAGACGGATAAAGAAAGATCGGATTCCCTCGCCAGAATCTGGCCGCCGTCTTCAGTAGCCGTTCCCCTTCTTCGCCTCGCAGCGGAATGATCCGAATTCGGTCGTTGCCGCCAGCCGTTCTCGACGTGCCGCTGTCGAGTTCCGCGACGATCTCTCTGACCTGCTCAACCTGATATTTCGTGCCGCGAACAAACAGCCGACGGTTGGCCGGATCGGCGTCGAATCGCGGAGCGTTAGAGTTTTCGATGCCCTTCAGCAGGTCGAAGCCTCGCGAGCTTCCATGCCGGGTAAACGCTTCAATTCCTGCCGACTCTCGCCGCTTGTTGTCCGTCAGGTCGAACATTTCTTCCAGCAGACTGACCACGACAAAAGGGTCAGCAGTCTTCAGAGGAATGACCGCGAACTCAGCATCAGATGCCTGTAACTGCTGAACAGTCTGCTCGATCTCCTTTTGAATTTCGGGCGTTGCCAGAGCGACGATTGAACCAGCGGTCTCGTCCATCGACAGACGAACCGTCTCGCCAGCCAGCAGCGTCACCAGCACATTGTAGACAGTCTCGACGTTGCCGTTCCGGACGACGTGGGACTTCAACTCCGCTTTGCCATCCGCCGTCGACAGGCTTTTCTCCGGCTTGTCGATCGCCGTAATCAAACCTTCGACAAGTTTGACTTTGTCCTCAATTCCCGTGACGAAAATATTCTTTCCCAGCACATCGGCGGAAAGACTCACGTCGATGCCGATCATTTCGCCGGTGGCCAGCCCGAGGTGCGGTCGTGCCACGACAAGGATGTCTTCTGCGTCAACGTGTTCGAGAGTGAAACTCCTGACGACCGTTCCGTTGTCGAGTTCGTACGGTTTGAAAGCGTCGATGATCGTTTTCACGTTTTTCAGTTTGCGGGCAGTGTCGGTAATCATCAGCTGGTTCGTCTTGCTGAACACAGCCGGAGGCAGCATCAGCTTGAGAGCCGACAACTCGTCGACAGCATCTTCGGCATCCAGTTCGCCAAGCGGAAAAATGCACTTCACAACGTCGTTGTCGCTGACATCCTGAAGCTGCTCGACCGTGACGTACTTTGCCAGCGAGTCCAGTTCCTGAAGGCTGCGCGGGTCAGAAAGATTGATCATCGAAAGCAGCTTGCCGCTGCGCACCAGAGTGAACCCCTGAGGCAGCAGAAACAGGTTCAACCGATCCAGTGCTTCGTCCGGCGTGAACGAATTTGAATCCGAATAGGTAAAGCTTCCGGTCGGGACACCTCCAACATGCAGTGCTAGGCCCGCCGAATCTGCGAACCACCTGATCACGTCCCGCCAGGGCATTCCTTCGAACGCAAACTGCAACGACACGACCTGGTCGTCGGTGCGTTCCTGGTCGTCGGCGAGTTTCTGGTCGTCAGCTCGCTCGCCGATTAATTCAGGTCCGACAACGCTTTCGACGGCGTCTGCCGTCGCGGCGTCCTGAGCAGTAACCGTCGAAGCTGCGAATGCAGCGGCAAAAAGTCCGACCGCAAACCATGCGGGCCAGCCATGCTGTATCGATTGATTCGGCATACGGATCTGATTTGTAATTCGTGAGGAGAGAACGCACGCAGCCGTTTCGCGAGAGGCTGGCGTCACAAACTTCAGGTGGGAGTCGTCGAGGGATCGAAGGCAGGATGTCTCGACGCCGGGAGCACAACCACAAATTGGATTCTGCAGCCCGAACGAACGAGGTCATCAGCGTACTGGAACCGCCGAACGAATCGCAACGCTCTTATGTGACATCGTGTCCGAAGGCGGCGACGCAAAAGGCGACAGACTCAGAAGCGGCTTTGTCTGGACTTCCCGGCTCAACATTCAAACCGGCATGACTGAACCAGCAATGCCGTCTTCAGAAGACGCACGTAGAATTTGAGCCAGAATTGAGCTTCAAAATCTACTCGCTGACGATGGCGACCTTGTTCCAGTAGGCCCATTCGCTGCTCCAGTTGTTCGGGCAGTTTTCGATCGACAATTGAATCTGACGACCGGCGAATTCTGTCAGGTCGACGCTGACGTCCAGCCATTCGTCATTGGCGACCGAGCTTGAACCGACAATCTGATCCGCCATGACTTTGCCAGCGGCCACGACTTTGAGCTGCCAGTCGCCGTGCGGATGATGACTGACTCGCAGTTGCAGACTCGTCTTTTTGTTCTCGGGAATTTTCAGTGTCCGGACGAGACTGCTCGGCGTTTTCTGATCCAGAGGGTGAGTTTGAACCGCGATCGCGTTGCGGAAGACATCGTGATGAACGACTCCGCCTTCGCCCACATTTCGAACGGTAAAACCGGGTGCTACTTTTTGTACCGTCCACTGCCACTCAGGCTTCTGCTTCATCTGGACCGGACGATTGGTTGCAACTGGTGCCTCCCCAGTGACCATGCGGCGAGCGACAAACTCCTGCAATGCGGGAATCTTTCCGTCGACCGCCAGCTTCAACGATCTGGCCGGATGATCCGGCACCATCGGTTCCAGGCCGAACCAGTACATTCTCGGAAGGTTGTTGTCACCGACATCTTCGCCGTGAGAAGCGAGCCCTTCCAGAATTGCCCAGCGATCAGCAAACGGCAGTCGTTGAACAGCGGACGCAAGGTACAGTCGCGTGACTGGCGAGGTTTCTGTTTTCGCCATCGCGGCAAACCGTTCGAGCACCGACTTCTCGACCGGCGACCGCTTCACGCCGCTGGCATCCTGAAACGCGTTGGCGTCGCTGGCGTCGCAGAGAAACTGGATCGCCCAGCCTCGGACGTACTCGTCCTTGTGAGCAAGAAGTGATGTCAGGCGATCGTGATCCAGCGCCCCGGTCACCTGCAAAGCCCACAACGCTCGGAGACGTTTCGGAGACGTCGCTGCCGTCTTCAATAAGTCGTCCAATCGTGAATGAACCTCGGGCTTGTCGAGCTTGCCACTCGCCGCGCGAGATTGCAGCAGCGTGCGAGCGTGACGAACGTACCAGTCGTTGGAATGTGTCTGCAGCTCAACCAGCTGAGCATCGGACATAGCTCCAAGGTCTGGTCGAGCAATTGCGTTGACACCCTTCGGCATGATGCGGTAAACGCGACCGCTGTTGGGAAAGTTGACCGCGTTGCCGCAGACGTCGTTGTCGTGCCAGTCGAGAATGTAAACACCGCCGTCTGGTCCAATCTCAACGCTGAATCCGACCCAGGCCATATCGTTTGCCGGCATGAAATCGTCGCCGTGCTTGCCGATAAAACTTGAACCCTTCCGTACCATGATGTCGGTCAGCACGGCGTGCTCATGAATATTGCACATGAATAAACGGTTGCGGTACTGCTGCGGAAAAGTGTCGGCGAGATAAAACCTCGCCCCGCCATGAGCGGACAGGTGGGAGTGATCGCGGATCGTCTTAATGTCGTCGTAAACGTACGGGTTAACGTGCGGCAGGCTTTGTTTGTGATAGACGCCGCCCTGCACAACATGGAACAGGTGAGGAATCACGCAGCACGTGGCGAAACCCTGGCCATGATCGTCAAAGTCGAACCCCCACGGATTTGACAACCCGCGAGCGAAAACCTCGTACGTCCCGCGAGTCGGGTGGTATCGCCAGATGCCGCCGTCGATGAACTGTCGCTTTGACGCATCGTCGCCGGGCTTCCCAACCCGAGACTGCGTGAACACACCGTGGCAACCGTAAAGCCAGCCATCGGGGCCCCAGATGAAACTATTGAGCGTCTCATGCCGATCGTTGATCCCCCAGCCGTCGAGCAGAATCTGAGGCGGACCATCCGGCTTATCGTCTCCATCAGCGTCGGGAATGAACGTCAGGTTCGGGGGCGACCCGACAAACACTCCGCCAAAGCCGCACGCGAGTCCCGACGTAAAAGTCAGCTTGTCGGTAAACGTTTTCTTTTTGTCGAAGACGCCGTCGCCGTTGGTATCTTCGAGAATCTGGATTCGACTGACGGGATCGTCGGTGTGCTGACGCCGCGTCTGATAGTTGAAGTTTTCTGCGATCCAGATGCGGCCTCGATCGTCGAAGCAGAAGGCGATCGGCTCGGCGATGTCGGGCTCGGCGGCGAAGACGGAGACCTCGAACCCGTCGGGAATCGCCATCTTTGCCACCGCTTCGTGCGGCTTCAGGAATGGAGCGTCACTGACCCGGTGTTTGACCTTGGGCAGCAGATTTCGAGATTCCTGCGCAAGGCCAGCGGAGTCGCTGATCGCAAGTGACGTAACGAGCAGCAGAACAGCGTTAATGGTTACATGTCGAGACGTTGCGATGTTCATTGCGGCAACTCCACTTGCTCGGTCGTTCTCAGGTATTTGATCAGGTCAGCCACTTCTTCCGGCTTCATTTTGTCGAGCTGGCCTTCAGGCATCATCGACTTGTCTGAGACTTTGCGCACATCAATGTCTTCTTTCAGGATGACAACTCGTGGCTGCTCGACAGTCTTCAGCACCACGCGGGTACCGTCCTCTTCGGCGATCACTCCGTTCAGCACTCGCCCCTGAACGGTAACGATCGAAACCATTTTGTACCCGGCCGGAACGTCGAGACTCGGAGCGACACTGTTCAGCAGGATGTAGTCGAGATTGGCTCGGTTCGACCCGGTCAGGTCCGGGCCGATCTTCGCCCCGTCTCCGTAGAGAAGATGGCACGATGCGCAGGTCTTCCTGAAAACGGCTCGACCGCGCGAAGCATCCGCGTCAGCGATGCGGGCGGGAGTGAGCAGTTGCTTGTACTTCGCGATGGTCTTTTCTCGATTCTCAGCCACCTCTTTGACCTCCCCAAAGATCCTGACGAACTGCTCTCCGAGCAGGCTGTGCAGTGACCTCGCCACGTGAGTCGGGATCTCGTCGCGGCTGACTGTTTTGTTCTGAACGGCGGCCAGCAATTCGTTTGCATAATTCTTCCGAGTCGCCAGCGTCTCGACGACGGCCCGTTGCAGTTCGGGACTCATCTCTGCATACCGGCCAAGCAGGACCGCCGGGGCTGTCGCGTTTTCAACCATCGCATACCCTCGGATGGCGTCGAGCTGTAAAGCGGGCTCGTCGAGCAACGATTCCAACAGAAACGACGCTTCCTGGCTCTGCTGAGTCAGCAGCGCCCGGAGCGACTTTCGGCGAGCACTCAGCTCGGCAGACGTATCCTTCAGGACAGCCAGCGAGCGTTGCGTAGCAGCCAGGTCGCCAAAGATTTGGGAAAGCTGATCCGTCAGGTCGCGAACCTCGGCGCTCTCGCTCCTCGCCAGCTTCTCCCCCAACTCGTTCCAGCCTCTCGGGGCAGGCACATGGCGACGCCCTTCAAGACCACGAAGCATCCCCTGCAACAAGGCTCTGCGGACATTTACGTCGTCCGTTGAATTCAGCGTCTCAACCAGGAGCGTCAGCGATTCCGCTTCACTGTTTGCCCAGGCGACTCGGCCACCATTCGCAACAATCAGTGTGACCAGTAAGGCGAAAAGATATCGCCGAATGTTAATCGAGTTGCCTCGTAAATTTAGGATTCGCCAATGACTCATCGCATCCATAGGTCCGCTTTCCACTGCCTTTGGCTCAGTTTTGACAAAACGTTTTTGACTGGAGCGTCGCAGTGTAGTGAACCAGGTGGGAGCGATGGCAACGCAAGACCCCACTTACAAAGTCTCAAACCAGAACTTCTGCCTGGGATCCGAACGGGATTTGTGACCGGCGGAAGAGTTCTGGAGGAGCTGACGGATCTCGTCACGCGTGGGCAGCGGCGGTTCTTCGACAAGACCTGCGGCGCCGAACGAACACCAGGTCAGGACGATCAGAGTAAGCCAGGTGACGGCATTGGTGGCGAAACTTTTGCCGAAAAACTTCACAGCGCTGCCGGCAAACTGGTTCAGCTCCAGTTTCAAACCGTTCCACTGGATGGCGTAGAGTTCGTCCAGAATGAGGTGCGACAGGAACCCGAGAGCAATGCCCACGGCCATCAGAAGTCGAACGGTGTTCGAGTCGCTGCGGTAGGCCAGAAAGACGACTTCCGCAGCGATCAGCATGGCCGGCACGCTATGAAACATTCCTCGATGAACTGAAAGTTTCGAAAGCAGCCACGCTCCACCAAAACGAATCGCCAGATAGCTGACCACCGCCAGCAGAAGGACAGTTTCCGTGTTGCCGCCAAGCTGCTTCAGCTCATCGGCAAAGGCCATCGGCATCAGCGCCGCAGTGACTCCGAAGAGTTCTCGAATGGGGCGTCCGGAACTTGAATCCAGGTCCGGCAGCATACCTCCGAGCGTTGTCAGATAACCGACCAGTATGCCCTGCACTGGAGTGAAGCCGAGTCCAACCGTCGCCGTCAGTCCTGTCGCCACACCGATTCCGCCGCTCACGCTGAGGTGCGTCTTGAACCCAGCCATTCGTCAATTCCCTGACATCGTTTCGGTGATTCATTGCTGAGAACCTGCCCTCGCCCCGCCAAGTCACTCACCATCAGACATGCAGCGGGAAATCGTCGAGTTCACGAATACGAATCCCGCACGTGAAGTGCTGGCCGATTAAAGCAATTGGAAATCGACTGGCCAAAACCAATGACCGTTTGAAATGACCATGCGGTCTGCATTCCCAGCCATGCCCGTTTGAATTCTGGAGTTTCCGGAGCGAATCCGAACGTGGTCGGTTATTGACGAGTGATGAATTCTTCGGCGGACTTTTCTCAAGGCGGCAACAGGTCCAGCTCCGGGAGATGGAATGACTGACGGTGCTGCTGTCGAGTTTTCAGAGAACGTGAAAGACAAATTCGTCATTGTCGCGATAAGCTTTGTAAGTCCGCACGTGCCGCTGGTCGCTCTGGGAATTTTTTTCGATCGTGACGATCGGAGCGTTTCAGTCGAACGACTACAGGTACGGAAATCCTTGCTCGAAACATTGATACAGAGGCAGGAGTTTTGCATGAATGATCTTCAGTTGAACCGGCGGCAAGCGCTCCTCGCGAGCGGTCTGGGCACGATGACGCTCGGCATGCCGGGGGCGGTGATGGGAGCTGATAAAGTCGATGCTTCAGGAAATGCCGTTGCTTCGGACAAGTCCTGTATCTTCGTCCTGCTTTGTGGTGGACCAAGTCACGTTGACACGTGGGATATGAAGCCGGAGGCACCGCTGGATTATCGCGGACCGTACGAGCCCATCGCGACCAGGGTTCCGGGGATGAACATCAACGAGATGCACACCGAACTGGCAAAGTTGACCGACAACTTCACGCTGATCAATTCGATGTCGCACCCCGGAGCAATCAGCAACCACTTTGACGCGATGCATAATCTGCTCAGTGGCCAATCAGAAAAACGAGTCGCTCAGGGCATGCCGGACGAACACCCCTACCTGGGCTCGTTCGTTGCCAAACACAAACCCAGCACTCGCAACTTTGTGTCCAACGCGTGGCTCATTAAGCGTGTCGGGCCGCCCGTGTTCTGCGCACCTAACATTGGCATCGGTGGTTACCTTGGTTCGGCTTACGCACCGGTGTTTGTCGGATCGGCGGCTAACCACCCGGCGATGCCTGACTTCAAGCCGCCGCAGATTTACGACGCCTACGACGAGAAGCGTTTCGACTATCGCAAGACATTGCTCGGCAGTCTTGAATCCAGACGGCTCGACAGAGACCAGCAGGTCAAGGACTGGTCCGACCTTCGAGAAAAGACCTATGAAGCCCTGACGCGAGCCGAAGGTCGGCAGGCGTTCGAGATGCACACTGAACCGGTCAAAACTCGCGAACGATACGGGATGCATCCGCTCGGCCAGAATCTGCTGCTCGCTCGTCGCATGGTGGAATCCGGCGTTCGCTTTGTGACTGTAAACGGCTGGACGGGGCAGGCCGAGTACGACAAGCAGGGACCGCCGAGCAGCAGCTGGGACATGCACGGCGGAAACATGGGGATGGGCAACGCGTTTGGAAACGGCTCCTACGGAATGGGATTCTGCCTGCCGCGTCTGGATCAGGCGCTGGCCGCACTGCTTTCAGACCTCAAGGATCGAGGCATGCTCGACAACACGCTGGTCGTCGTGACGGGCGAGTTTGGTCGCACTCCCTATGTTCTCAAACAGGATCCCCCAGGACGCCAGCACTGGCCGAAATGTTTCTCATCGATCATTGCCGGAGCGGGTATCAAAGGCGGAAGCGTTTACGGCAAAACCAACAAGCTGGGTGAGTATGTCACGGACAAACCCGTCCGCCCCGAAGAACTGGCCGCAACCATCTACCACGCCCTCGACATCCCGATCAACGATCCGACCGATGCCAGCGGCATCTCCCGCTCGTTGACGACGGGCAAACCGATCATGGAACTGTTCGGGTAGCCGAAAGGCGATTCCACAACCGCGATCCGACGTCAATCGCAGGATACTCCCACCATGCAAAAGGTGATCGAGATGTGCTGGCAAGAAGATCTGCGAGCAATCCTGGCGGCAACGAATCAAGCGGCGCTTTGATCCAGTTGCTCCATCCATTGCTGGACCTGTAACGCGTCGGCGAAGGTGGCTCCGACAGGAATGGGTTGCAGGCCGCGAACGACTCGACAGAAGCAGCGTTGTTCTTCGGCCATCATGCCACTGGCTCCGTTAGCGTCCGCTCGGATTTCCAACGCCATTGGCCATTCAGCCCGATCGCTCCAAAGTTCGATCGGGCGAGGATTCGGGGTAATTCTGGATGCCCAGCCGTCACCGAAGACTTCCATCCGGTCGAAGCCGCGCGGTGGCATGCCGTCCGGAGTGAGATAGGACGCCGCGAAGTTCGCGACCGGTCCGGAGTCCCAAGTCAGTCGTGCAGAAGCCAGATCAATCGCTCCCGACGACGTTCGGTGATACTGGCAACTGAAGTGCGACGGCTCAGCTCGGTTGACCAGAACCTGTGTGGCGTACAGATCATGGACCATCGCCGCGTGCATCGGATTCTCGCCCGCGAAGTCTTTCACAATGCTGGCTGGCCGGTGCCGGACGCAGTCGATGTAGGAAATTGCTCCACGTCTGGCCGCTTCGTCGCGAAGCTGCAGAAACTCGCTGTTAAACAGCACGATGTGCCCGATCATCAGGTTGGCCGACTCTGGCTCGATCAGTGGCTGCAGGCTGAGTGCTTCGTCGAGGTCTTCTGAAATCGGCTTTTCCAGCAGAACGGTCTTGCCGGCTTCGAGCAGCTTCCGAGTCACGTCGACATGCGCCGCCGTCGTGCAGGCGACGATCCAGGCTTCGGCGTCGCACTCGGCGATCGCTCGATCAAGGTCCGTCCAGCCGGACACTCCCGGAAGCAGCGCATCGAACTCGCAAAGACTTTCTTCCCGGCGAGCGACGACGCCTGCCAGTTCGGCCTCTGCCAGTCCGGCAAGCGTCAATGAATGAAGTTTCCCAAATCGACCGAGACCGACCACGCCCACTCGAACCGGTTTGAAATTCGTTTCCGTCATGATTCAGGTCCCTGCGTCACTTACTTGTGACTTTCGATGTTCGGAATTCTCGCTTTCGGAAGCACAAGTCGCGAGTTCGTATCGTGAGATTCTGCATTCTGACGCAGGGACGCGAAGCCGTGAGACTTCGAAGTCGTGTCACTTCAAGAATCACCTGTGGGCGTCAACGTTCTTTCTCGCTTTGGCGATGACCTCGTCAATTCGGACGGGTACGCCGCCTCGGCGGTGACTTTCGTGGGCAGCTTCCATGAAGCCGAAGAGTTCGATGGTCTCTTCAGGCTCGACAGGCAGCTTGCCGGTCTTGAAGAACCTGGCGATCTCCGTCGCAACGTTCTCGTAACCTTTGTACCGAGACTTCGGGACGACTCCATTGACCGGTGCCGGGTAACCGTAGATGCCGGCTGGAGCAACGCCCTTGTCGCCAAAGACGGTCGCACTGTATTCCGGCTTGCCGCGTCGGATGCCTCGATAAGAGCCGATGCGACCGTCCTTCCAGATTCCAGTGATCAGTTCTGCATCGTCGGTGCGTGCACGCGTGACGGAAACGGCTCCGGGCCCCATGATCGTGTAAAGCGTGTCGAAACTGTGAATAGCGTGCCAGAAGAGGTCGGGGTGATGGTCGACTGTCGGGCAGCTTCCGTAGACGTTGCAACCAATGACTTCGCCGACTTCCGAATGATTTTTCATGTCGAGGAAACCGGGGCTGTAGCGATGCTGCGAGCATGAAAACACTGGCGTGTCGTACTTCTCCGCCAGTTCGAATATCGCAATCACATCTTCCAGAGAAGCCGCCATCGGTCGTCCGATGTAGGTTGGTTTGCGAGCCTTCAAGGTATGCTCGGCAAGCTTCAGATGCGCACGACCGTCGATTGTCATGATGATCGCCGCGTCGCACTTTTCCAGAACGGCGTCAATTGAGTCTTCGATTGCCACGCCCTTCTCGATCAGCCGAGGTTCCCAGCGTCTGATGTCCACCAGCGTTTCTTCGATATCCGGGCTGCCTCCTCGCCAGGCCGCGACGACTTTCAAACCGGCCAGGTCTGGATTGTCGGCAGGCGGTTTGTGCCAGACCTGGGTAAATGCCAGAGACTGATAATTGTCAAAGCCAAGGATCCCGACTCGCACTGGCTCAGCCGCACTGGCCAACGACGCAGCAAATAGAAACAGCGGCAACGCGAGACAAACTGACAGCTTCATGTTTCAGGCCTCGGATCAAGTGTGTCGATTTTTGAGATCACAAATTCGACGACACTCTGGCTGGTCATGCCCTTGACTGTCTACCGAGTTTCCCGCTTGACCTCGACGACTCGCCCCACAAAAGGCACGATTTCAAACATCGTGTCCGGTCCTTGTTTCGTGTTCCGTTTCCAAAAGTCAGATTGGCAGGACACCATGAGCAATCGGCCATTTTATCTCCTAGCGTCAGCGTTGTTCCTCGCATCCCTTGCGACGAGCATCCTGGCACAAAGCAAGGCTTCGCAGGCGGCCAGGTTTGCCGCAATTTCTGCAGCGGCGGATAAGGAAGACCATGAGGTATTTCGAAACCTGTCGAGGCTGTACGCTGCTGAATTCGGTCAAATAATGACGACATCCGTGGCTTTTCTGGCAACTGGAGTCGTCGCCTGGACCGTTTCCAATCGTCGTCGAGAGCCCGGGCTGCAAGGCGTCCCGTTGATTCTGATGATGGTCACTGTCGTCATAGACTTATCACTGGTGTAAACAGTACGGCGTTCACCTTCGAACGATCTGCATTTTTTCGGCCCGATGAATGAAAAGGCGTTTCAGGCTGACCTGCGGAACACAATTCGCGAGCCACAATCAAAAGCAAGTCCTTCCATGACATCATCGCGAACGAAGAAAGCCGTTGACGAGATCGCTGAACTCACCGGCGCCAGGATCAGCGAGGACCATCTGTTTCTTGAATCAATCGTGACGTCCAACGCGCGGCTGAAACTGGCAATCAGCAAGGCCGACGGTCGAGTTGAGGTGAATCGAATTCCGGCGTCGTTTCTGTGGGCTCATCTAATGCTGCCCTGCGTGCTTATCCCCATTTCAATCATCGCGTACGCCGAAGCTCAAAAGGGAAATCCCGCCGACGCAATCCAGGCGATGATCGTCGCCGTGATGGTCATCGCCAGTGGCTACGGATTCATCGCCTGGGTCAACAGGAAGGCGATCCGCGAGAACCCGGTCCTGTCCTATGACCTGAAAAAGAAACTGCTGATCGCTGGCCCTCAAAAACGCCGCATTAATCGAGACACCATCCTGTGCGTCATTGCCCTGGCCAGTGTCCCTCGACGAGCGAACAAGCCGTCGACGCGCAGCGAGCTGAAACTCGTTTACCGAACTGACACGAGCACGGGATCCGATTCCGTCAACATCGCCCGAAACTCGAAGCCCTACCTTCCGGCTTACGACGATGAGATCACTCCCTTCGTTCGAGGTCTGAAGATTCCGTACATACATGTCACGCGGGATATCGTCGGCAGGGATTTTGAAATTGAGAGGATTGCGTGAAGAAGTCGCAGCACTCAACGGAGTTTGCCTGACACGGTTTGTGCCATCACTTTCTGCCAGACTCACTACTCGCTCATCTCGCATTGAGACAGAATCCGCAAACACTCAATTTCCCGTCTTTGACTTAAACTTGTTACGTGGCGAAAACACGACGCCGATCTGACGTCGAGCATTTATGGTCATGACATTTCCGAAAGCAAAGGAACGTTGAATGAAGATCAGCATCACCTACTGTGTGCAGTGAAACTACACCCCTCAAGCCGCCGGTCTGGCGGATGCCATTCAGAAAACGACGGGAATCGAGGCAGATTTGATCAAAGGCAAAGGCGGAGTCTTTGACGTCGTTGTCGATGGAAACCTGATTTACTCCAAACACCAGACTGATCGGTTTCCCACTGACAATGAAATCCTGAGGCAGTTGCGTTGAGGCGGAGAGGCTTCCGTTTGACGGTGAAGCAACTCAGTAGTGACCTCAGAGGCCCGACGACTGCATCTGCAACGTCGGGCTTATTGTGTCAGCACCCCGTTCCAGGCTGAGCCGTTTCTGCACAATCAGACTGAATCTCACACTTCTGGTTTCCGGAGCCTGTTCCAACCTGCGTCAGAATCCCACAAGCCACTTCGAGTTCTATGCCTTGAGCGTCGGCAGCCGGCAGGAAATCCTCTGGCCGATGACCATCCGACAACCGTTTTACGGCGTCATGATCAAGGTTCGCTGATTTGGCGATTGGTTGACGATTGACATGGCCGCTGTTAGGTTCCTGCCACCTTCGACGCGTGACTTGCGCCGATTCCACGCGCCCCTGGACGATTGCGGCGGGTCGGTTTCACATGTTGTTTGACAATCAGCATTTACGGGTGAATCGTGGTTCCCGCAGGTTCCACAGCAGTCGTTCTTGCTGACTGAGATGTTTCCGCGTGACCTGGACTGAATGACAGGCTCAGGTCCGCAACGCTGTTTCCGGATTCGGCTTCAAGCCATCCGGCACCCGGAGTTAGCTGGTTCCGCTCAGGTTCCGAAGCTGCACCGGGACCTGAATTTACGATAACTCGAAATCTCTACACGAAGCTGTGGACCGGTTCGAAGTTCGAACTCAGGCTCCGTTGACAGAAGAATTAACGAAACGTTGGTTTGATGAAGCCCGCAAAGGGGCTGGAGAGGATTGATTCCGATGGCAGACACAAAATATGTCTATTCGTTTGGTGGTGGTTCTGGCGACGGCGATGCCACAATGAAGCCGCTGCTTGGTGGTAAAGGCGCCAACCTGGCAGAGATGAGCCGTATCGGTCTGCCGGTTCCGGCCGGATTCACGATTACGACGGAAGTCTGCACCTACTTCTACGACAACGGTCGCCAGTACCCACCGGAACTGAAGGCTCAGGTCGAAGCGGCAATTGCCAAGGCCGAAGAAGTCATGGGCGCGAAATTCGGCGACTCCGAAAACCCGCTGCTGTTGTCTTGCCGCTCGGGCGCCCGTGAATCGATGCCGGGCATGATGGACACCGTCCTCAACATCGGCATCAACGAAACGGTCGTAAACGCGCTGATCAAGCAGGCCGGTGCTGAGCACTTTGCATGGGACAGCTACCGCCGCCTGATTCAGATGTACGGCGACGTCGTTCTTGGTCTGAAGCCGGAATCGAAGAATGATCCCGACCACTTCGAAGACATTCTCGACAAGGCTCGTGAAGAAGCCGGCGTTGAGCACGAAAAAGACCTGACGATCGACACGCTCAAAGACATTGTCACCCAGTTCAAAGCCGTCATTAAGAAGGAGACCGGCAAGGACTTCCCGGACGATCCGATGGAACAACTCTGGGGCTGCATCGGTGCAGTGTTTGGTAGCTGGGGCAACGACCGAGCTGTCGTTTACCGACGTCAGTATGGCATTCCTCACAGCTGGGGCACCGCGACCAACGTGCAGGCGATGGTCTTCGGAAACCTCGGCGACGACTGTGCGACGGGCGTCGGCCTGACGCGTAACTGCTCAGTCGGCCTTCCCGGCTTCTGTGGTGACTACCTGATCAACGCTCAGGGCGAAGACGTCGTCGCTGGAACACGAACCCCGAAGCGCATCGAAGAGACGCTCGCTCAGGATGCTCCTGAAGCGTTCGCTCAGCTCGACGAAATCGGGAAGAAGCTCGAAAACCACTACAAAGAAGTGCAGGACATCGAGTTTACCGTACAGCGTGGCAAGGTCTGGATGCTCCAGACGCGAAACGCCAAGCGAACCGGTTTTGCCGCTGTCCGCATCGCGGTTGACCTCGTCAACGAAGGCCTCATCGACAAGAAGACAGCTCTCGAAAAACGACGTATACCGGCTGACGACCTGAACCAACTCCTCCAGCCGATCTTCGATCCTGCCGCTAAATCTGCCGCTGAAAAGGAAGACAAACTCCTGGCAAAAGGCATCAACGCTGGCCCGGGTGCAGCAACCGGTCAGATCGTCTTCCACGCGAGCGACGCCGAAGAGCAGTGGAACGCGGATAACGACAAACAGTTGATCCTCGTCCGCAAGGAAACGAGCCCGGAAGACCTTCGCGGCATGAAAGTCGCCAACGGCATTCTGACGGCATTCGGTGGAGCGTCGTCGCACGCCGCGCTCGTGTCTCGCCAGATGGGCAAGACCTGCGTCTGCGGTTGCTCAGCGTTAAACATCAACTACGAAGCCGGAACGGTCACCGTCGGCAGCACCGTCCTCAAAGAAGGCGACTGGATTTCAATCGATGGTTTCTCTGGCGAAGTGTTCGAAGGCCAGATCAGCACCAGTGCTTCCGAAGTCATGGAAGTTCTGATGGGCAACAAGCCGGCCGACGAAGCCGAAACTTACAGCCGATACGCTCAGCTCATGGAGTGGGCTGACGAGTTCCGAACTCTCAAGGTACGAGCGAACACGGAGTCGCACGATGCTGAAGCGTCAGTCGCTCTCGGAGCTGAAGGCGTTGGTCTGTGCCGCACCGAGCACATGTTCTTCGATCATCTCGACGAAATTCGCGAAATGATTTTCTCACGAACTCCGGAAGACCGAGCGAAGGCGCTGGCCAAGCTGCTGACATTCCAGCGGGACGACTTCACTCACCTGTTCAAGGTGATGGGCGATCGTCCGGTAACAATTCGTCTGCTCGATCCGCCGCTGCATGAGTTCCTCTCAGAACACCACATGCACGATGATCCGACGCTGGCTGGCAAGCTGGCCAAGACGTTCGGCGTCACTGAGCAGGACGTGAAGCGTCGCGTTGAGGAACTCGTCGAAACGAACCCGATGCTCGGTCACCGTGGCTGCCGTCTGGGAATCGTGTACCCGGAAATCACAGCGATGCAGGCTCGAGCGATCCTTGAAGCGGCCTGCAATCTGAAGAAGGAAGGCACAGAAGTGCATCCGGAAATCATGATTCCGCTGGCTGGCTACAAGTCCGAATTCGACAACCAGGCCGCCGTCGTTCGCGAAACAGCCGCAACGGTCTTTGCCGAGCAGGGCGTCGAAGTTCAGTACAGCGTCGGCACAATGATCGAAATCCCGCGAGCCGCTCTGACAGCCGACGAGATCGCTGAGAACGCCGAGTTCTTCAGCTTCGGCACAAACGACCTGACTCAGACATGTCTGGGAATGAGCCGCGACGACTACAAAGGCTTTATCGGCTACTACATGGAACACGACATCGTCCCAGCCGATCCGTTCCAGACGGTCGACCAGACAGGTGTTGGCAAGCTGATGAAGATTGGCGTCGAAGGCGGACGAGGAACCCGGTCCGACCTGAAGATCGGCATCTGCGGCGAACACGGCGGCGATCCAAAGTCCGTCTACTTCTGCCATGAAATCGGCCTGAATTACGTGAGCTGCTCCCCAAGGCGAATCCCAATCGCCCGCCTGGCGGCCGCGCAGGCAGCCGTTGAAGCCAGCAAGTAACGGTTGGTTGAAACTTATCAGCTGAAAACAAACCGGAGTGTGGTCGCATGACTGCGCTCCGGTTTTCGTATTCCACGGGAATGTTTCATCGGCAGAGGTTCGGCTGCCTCTCTGTGTCAACAATTTGTTGCGATGCGTCGATGGCGAATTTCAATCGCCTTCTAATTCTCAATCATCACGTTTGGTAACATTTGCCTCAGCAGCGACAATACCCCAACGATCGAGCTTAACAGTCCAATTAAGCCGAAGATGATGCCGAACCATGCTCGTACAGCACTACTAAGTTCCGGGGTTCTCTTCAGCGTCTTCAGAGCCTTGATTCCACAAGCAATCGCTGCGATCTGAAACGGGAGTCCAAACACTGGAATGATTGAAAACAGTCCGCAATATCCAGCAATGATTGCGGAAACCGGACGGCCAACCGACATCAGCATTTTGTCTGCAGTACTGGTCTCGTTGTCGGGGATTCGTATTTTGCCCCATCCTTCGTCGAGGATGAAATCACAGAAGCGACACTTCTTCGCGATGGCCTCGATGGCCTCTCCGCAGCAGCGACAAGCCATGGCGCATTGATAGATTGCAAGTCGCCTGTCATCGGTAATCCTGGAACATAGTCAACATTCGCCAGACAGCGTTTCAGCGGCTCACTCTATCGTCGGTGAAGAATTCGTCGCAACGAGACTCCGGGTTCTGCGCAGGATTCGACCAGCGTGTGCAGGTTGAGGCGAATCTAATTTCAAGCTACTGACAAGCGGCGAGAATTCAGCATGCAGGATGACACCGTTCGTAGAACCTACCATCTCGGTTGTCCGGTATGGGCATGTTCGGATTGGACAGGGTCGCTTTTTTCGACGAAGGACCGAAAGAAGTGGCTAGGTGAGTATTCGTCTGTGTTTGGAACGGTCGAGGGGAACAGCACGTTCTACGGGCTACCGGCGATGGACACCGTTAAGCGGTGGGCGGATCTATCGTGTGACGGGTTTCGGTTTTGTCTGAAGTTTCCGAAAGCAATCAGTCATGATCGACGATTAATTGATGCCGAAGTTGAGACCGGGTTGTTTCTCGACATTCTGAAAGTGCTGGCTGAGGCGGATCGGCTGGGGCCTTCTTTTCTACAACTGCCGCCGACATTCTCAGCGGTCGAGATGGATCGACTGGTCAGTTTTCTTGAGGCGCTGCCAGCCGAGTTTCCGTTTGCGGTCGAGGTCCGACATACGGACTTCTTCGATCAGGGGGCGACCGAAAATACTTTCGATGAGACGCTTCGAAAGCTGAAGATTGACCGCGTCCTGTTCGACAGCCGACCATTATTTTCGAAGCCACCGTCGGACGAAGCAGAGAAAATATCGCAGTCAAAGAAACCGCGCAGTCCTCATCGGAAGACGGTCACCGGCTCGCGACCGATGCTGCGGCTGGTCGGTCGGAACTCGGTTGAGGACACGATGCCGTGGATCGAGGAGTGGGCCATCGTGATTGCTGATTGGCTCAAAGCCGGGCTGACGCCGTTCATCTTTGCACACTCTCCCGACGAGAAGTTTGCCCCTGAGTTCGCGGCGCGGCTTCATGTGCAGCTGCAGAGCCATGTGTCGTCGCTGCCGGGGCTACCAGAGTGGCCTGGTCTGAAAAAAGAATCCGGGCCGAAACAGTTGAGCCTCTTTGGATAGCTCTTCGACGAGGAACGCCCCGGCCATCGCGTCAGCGGCTTGCCATTCAACGCTGAGCAGGATCAATTTCTGTGCAGCCCGGCGACTGTTGCGAGATTCCAGATCTACGAGTGCATGACGAACCCGCCGTCGACGTTAATAGTCTGACCGGTGACCTGGCGGGCTCGCTTTGAAGCCAGGAATGTCACCATGTCGGCGACATCGGACGGCTCCTGCCAGATTCCCAGCGGAACCATTTTTCGAATCTTCTCGCCGGCCCACGTTTCGTAGTCGAGCTTCTGGTCATCCGGCTGACGGTCGCACCAGGATTGCCAGACTCCTCTGTTAAGAGGTGTCTGGACCATGCCAGGACAGACGACGTTGACTCGGACGCCGTTCGGGGCAAGGTCTTTCGCCATGCACTGAGCGAAATTGATATTCGCCGCTTTGCTGGCACTGTAAGGCGGGTCGGTCGGCGATCCAATCTGGCCGGCAACCGACGCGATGAATGTCATCGTGCCGGATTTTCGTTCGGCCATTCCGGGAGCGATCACGTGAGCGACTCGGGTCATCCCCATGACGTTTACATTGAGAACCTGGAGCCAGTCTTCGGGAGCAAGATTCGTAAACGGAAATCCGAATTTCCCCGATCCGATCGCAGCCGCGTGGGCGAGATGGTTGACTGATCCGAGTTTCGACGTCGTTTCTGCCAGTGCCGATTCGAGGCTTTCAGTGGATGTGATGTCGGCTGGGACTCCGATCACGCATTGCCCGCTGGATGCCGCGACATCAACCGCCGTTTTTTCAACAGCATTCGAAACGTCCCAGATGGCGACACTGGCCCCTTCGGCGGCGAACTGTTCGACAATTGCACGACCGATTCCACTGGCTCCGCCAGTCACGACGATGACGTTGTTGGCTAACCCGAGGTCCAAGTCTTTGCTCCTGATTGTCGGTTGCAGCTGTGAAGCTTCGGTTGAATGGTTGATTACTGACGTCGAGTCGGCATTGCCGGGGCAAGTCTGGGCGAAGCGCGAAGCGCCAGCTCAACGAGTGAGCTGTAGTCGACAGGGGCAACATCCGATACTGAGCGAAGTTCGTTTGCGGAGCCATCCCGGAGGCTCTGAGCAAGTCGCGTGAGCCGGTCGTCCATCTCAATCACGAATCGCGACAGTTCATCCGGCTCCAGATCGCTGCGTGCAAGAACGGTTTGATCAAGTGACCGCTCGCGATGCAGCTTCGCCAGTGTGCTCCCCTGAGTGCGAAAAAGAAATCCTGCGGCGTAGGCTCGGCGCAGTTGTCCGGAAGGGCTGAACTGATAAACCGGATCCTGTCCAAAGTAGACGGACAGACTGCCGTCAGAACGAACTCCGGCGAACACCGGTTCGGATTCACCAGGAAGCTCCCATTCGATACGGTTTCGCATGGCTGTTGCTTCCCGAATCAGGTCTTCCCGGTCAGATTCATTGCGAGCCATGTGGATGTCCGATGTGGCTGGGACGAATGCTGCCGGGATCGTCAGAGGACGCGTCGATCGCGAAGCGAGGCGCACCCGGAATGCGGTCTGCGCACGAAAAACGGGAGCAGGAACCTGCCCCCTCATGTACCTGACGCTTTTGCTTAGGGCTGCTCGATTTCTCGCCTGACCCAGTTCACAGAGCCACCACCACACTCGGAGGCAGGTTCTCACTCCCGATTGTTTTCAGAGCAGAACTCACTGACTGAACGCGATTATGGGACCGAGCCTTCCGGACGTCAAGCAGCGATACATCGGCGAGAGTGACGACCTGTCAGCGTGGTTCAGGCGAGCCGACGATTCGTTTCTGCGTGAAGGAACTTCCGGTTTCTCCGCAACAAGAAATAAATGTGGGATACCGCAATTCTTCCGCGAAATAAGAAATTTGAGGAAATCCACGTCCGCAAAGCGGTATCAATCTCGATATATCCGATAGAGGCCCGCCCCGGGGTACCGTTTAAAGTCTTCTCTGCCTGACCTGCGAAACCTGGCATTGTTGACTGTCTCTGCACCTGGGGCGGGCTTTCTTTTGGATTGTGGGATTCAATTCGCCGTAATATTCCTGGAAATTCGCGGCCAGGTCAGTGAATTACAACACGTGTTCGCTCCTACGAGAGATCTGGCCTGGTGACGGGGCCACAGAGATTCAGCAACGTTGCCGACCCAAATCTTCGGTAAACCGGTCAATTCCACAGAAGCTTTGTTCGAATATTGCCGATTGACAGTCCTGTAGGCGGCGGTTGTTTGTGCGGTTACTGACCGGTCCAAACTCTTTTTTGTGAGAGCGATCGGCCAAACTTGACCGCAATTTGGCTGAGACGTAACATCCCGCCGTTCTGTCAGCGGTGGCAGAGTCAAAGATGCAGTCGCGGGAGTAGCTCAGTGGTAGAGCACCACGTTGCCAACGTGGATGTCGCGGGTTCGAACCCCGTCTCCCGCTTTTTTGATTAGTACGCATTTGAATTGCTTCAGGTCAGCTTAGACCAGCACGGCATTTCGCTTTCTGCCAGTGCAATCTTCTGCCAGTGCATGGGGAGCGTCAGCTTCTGTCGCTGAGAGCCAGTCTGCATTCTGGTTGACCGCCTTCGCTGAGGAACCTCTCCGTGAGTGACACTGAAAACACAGAAGTTGTTGAAGAATCCGAAGTGGACGTTGAAGCTCTTGGGCTTCCGCCAAAGATGGATCTCAAGGTTGATATCGCTGAGGCTGGTCCGTGCCGGAAAAGAATTTCCGTCGTCGTTCCTCAGGCTGAGATCGACATCGTCCGAAACGGAACACTGGACGAGTTTGCGTCAAAAGCAAGCATCCCGGGTTTCCGGGTTGGTCGCGTGCCTCGAGATCTGGTCAAGGCCAAGTTTCGCCAGGAACTGGCCGACGAGCTGAAGCAGCGAGTGCTCGTGCAAAGTCTTGAGCAGTTGACCGAAGAGTTCGAAATCGACCCGATCAACGAACCAGATATGGACGTCGAGACGCTCGAAATCCCAGATACTGGCGATTTTGAGTACACATTCGACGTCGAAGTCCGTCCAGACGTAAAACTACCGGATTTCGCAGAACTGTCTCTGAAACGCCCAAGTCGAGACGTTTCGGACGACGACGTTCAGAAGTACATCGATCAGATGCTGCTTGAATACGGTGAAAAAATTAAGCACGAAGATGGTGCGGCGATCGGCGACTTTGTTTCTCTGTCGATCGATTTCGAATACGAAGGCACGGCAGTTCGCGAGATGCATGGCCTTTCGGTTCGCCTTCAGCCAGTTCTGCGATTCAAAGATGCTGAAATCGCTGATTTCGGCACAGTGATGGCCGGTGTTAAGGCTGGCGAAACACGCGAAGCGGAGTTCACTATTTCCACAGAGTCGGCCTATGTCCCGATGCGTGGCGAAAAATTGAAGGCCATCGTTTCAGTTTCGGCTGTCCATAAGCTTGAGATCCCAGAACTTGACGGCGAACTGCTTGACCGCATCGGGGTCGATTCGGTCGAGAAACTTCGCGAGGAAGTTAAAGACATCCTTGAGCGTCAGGTCACCTACAAACAGAGGCAGTCAGCTCGTGAGCAGCTTCTGGGAATTATCAGTGAATCTGCTGACTGGGAATTGCCTGAAGAGCTTGTCCTGAAACAGGTTGAGAATGCTCTTCATCGCGAAATTCTTGAGATGCAGCAGGCTGGCTACACGTCGAAGGAAATACGTGCTCGCGAAAACGATCTTCGCCAACGATCCGTGTCAGTAACACGTCAGGCGATGAAGGAACACTTTATTCTCGATTCGATTGCGACTGCGGAAGAGATCGAAGTCTCGCCGCAGGATATCGAGATGGAGATCATGATGATGGCATTTCAGAGTGGCGAAACGCCTCGTCGCCTTAGGGCTCGACTGGTCAAAACCGGCGTCATCGAAAATCTGGAAGCTCAGATTCGTGAACGAAAAGCTGTCGACGTCGCACTCGCTAAAGCAAAATACGAAGAAGTGCCAATGGAAGACAACCTGGTCGGAGACCTCGACGTTGAGGCTGTCGACGAAGCGATCTGCAACGTTATGTTTGCACGAGCTTCTGCGGCCAGTGCAAAGTCTGCCAAGGGGGCGTCTGCGTAACGCTGGGAATTTGGCGTAGCAGCGTTTGGCAGCTCACAGAGCGTTGGGCGTAATGGTCGCCTTGACGCGTGGATGCTCTCTGCGATATCCACTGTCACTGTTTGCGACGCGAAAGATCACAACAGGATGCTGCTGAAGAGAAGAAGGGATTCTCCATGTTTGACCGCCTTCCGATTCAGAATTCACGCGGCGACGTTGCTCGCCAGCGGAATATGGGAATCGGCGACCTGCTGCTCGAAAACCGCATCATCTTCATGGATGGTGTGATTAACGACGCCGTTGCCAACGTCATCGTCATGAAGCTGCTGTATCTGCAGTCCGAAAGTCGCAGCCAGGACATTCACATGTACGTGAATTCGCCAGGCGGATCGGTTACGTCGACAATGGCAATTTACGATACGATGCAGTTCATCGAGTGCGACGTTGCGACCTACTGTGTCGGCCTTGCAGCCAGTGGTGGAGCAATTCTGGTCGCTGGTGGAGCCAAGGGAAAACGCTTTGCCCTGAAGCATTCGAAGATGATGATCCACCAGCCGCACGGTGAAGTCGGTGGCCAGGTGTCTGACATCGAGATCCAGGCAAAGGATATTCTCGATACCAAACAGGTGCTGAACGAACTGCTGGCAAGTCATACCGGTCAACCGGTCGAGACCATCGCCAGAGACACAGAGCGAGATCGCTACATGACCGCGATTGAAGCCAAAGAGTACGGTCTTGTCGACGATATTCTGATGAAGCCAGATGCCGATAAGCCAGCCGAGTCCAAATAGTCAATCGTTCGCCGTCAGGATGGAAGCGAGCACGTGATGAGCAATCTTGTACCAATCGTAATTGAAGACTCGGGGCGCGGTGAGCGCGCCATGGACATCTACAGCCGGCTGCTCAAGGATCGAATTGTCATCCTGGGCACGCAAGTCAACGAGACGTCTGCGAATCTGATCGTGGCTCAGTTGCTGTACCTGCAGTTCGAAGATGCCGATGCGGACATCCATTTTTACATCAATTCGCCCGGTGGCTCAGTGACCGCCGGGTTGGCGATTTACGACACAATGCAGTACATCAGCTGCGACGTGGCTACTTACTGCATCGGCCAGGCCGCGAGCATGGGAGCCGTTCTGCTGGCTGCCGGAGCAGCTGGCAAGCGTAATGCTCTTCCTAACGCACGAATCATGATCCACCAGCCATTGGCCGGAATGCAGGGAACGGCAACCGAGCTGGAAATTCATGCCAAAGAAGTGATTCGAATCAAACGTAAGCTGAACGAAATCCTTCTCAAACATACCGGTCAGACTTTGCAGCAGCTCGAAGAGGATACTGATCGAGATAACTTCATGTCGGCTGAGGAAGCTCAGCAGTACGGCCTGATCGATAACGTCCTGGAACGGCTGCAGGTACCGGGTAACGAGAAGTAGTTGACCGTCGTCGATAACCTGAAGTTGAAGGCTGTCAAGGATGACGCCTCGAAAACTCAAATTCTGTTGCGTCCGTCTTGCGCGGTTCGCAATATGCGTGAGCGTGATCTGTTCAAATGGCTGCCAGAGCGCCGCTATTCGTCGGGCAGATAGTCTTGAAGCCCGACTTCGCGATAAGCAGGCAAGAATTGACGAGCTTGCGGCGTCGCTTGAACAGGTCGAGACGGATCGCAATGTCGCTCGGCGTGAAGCATCTATCCTGCGTGATGAGCTTGGCAAGCTGCAGCCGTCCCCCGAAATCATCCAGGCAGCTCATACAGCCTCACGAATTGACCGAATCGAAGTTGTGTCGCTGCTGAGCGGAGCTCTTGATCGGGACGATATCCCAGGCGACGAGCAAATTTCGCTGCTCATCGCCCCAGAAGACTCGAACGGTGAGATCCATCGCGTTTCCGGTGAACTGTCTGTCCGACTTACCGATATTTCACTTCCGGCGGGCAGCGAAGAGATTGCGACCGCAACCTTCGACGAGGCCGAAACCGACGCCCTCTGGCATAACGGTATTGTTGGTCGAGGCTTTCGCGTGCTGATTCCGCTACCTGCGAATCTGAAGACGCGTACGCTGACGGCTCATATCCGTTTCAACACGAACACCGGATCGCAGTTCGACACGCTTCATCAGTTAAGCGTGTCGCCGGAAGCGGTCACTGCATCTGTCGAGTGATCTGGTCAGAATGTGGTTGCTGCCGCTTGAATGCATTCTTGTCGGAATTCTCAGCGATCACAGCGCAGAACCTGACAACGCTACGCTGATTGGCAATTTGAGCGTCTCGCTATGACAGAACCGCTCAATCGCTATCTTGCCGTTGAATTCAAACACTCAACGCGAGCGAACCATGAGCCTCAAATCTGTAGCGATGTTCCTACTGTTCTGCCTGAGTCTGAGCGTTTTCCTGACCGAATCACTTGCCGACGACGTTGCGAACATTCGGGTGACGTTCTACGCAATGGGGGACGTGCCTTATGCGCCGGATGAGGACGTCCTATTGTCGAAACAGATTTCCGACTTGCCAGGTGACGCTGAGTTTGCGATCCACGTCGGAGATATCAAACGCGGGCTGCCGCTTTGCACCGAGTCGGTTTACAGGAAGGTCGCTAGGATCCTCAGTAAGTCGGCGGCGCCGGTATTCATCATTCCTGGCGACAACGAGTGGAATGACTGTATCGATCCGGCTCAGGCGTGGGCGTACTGGGATCAGTACTTCATGAAATTCGATCGGCGCTGGAAGCATAGCCTGCCGGTCGAGCGGCAGAATATTCGAGAAGAAAATTTTGCGTTTGTGAAGGGCGGCGTACTGTTTGTCGGTTTGAACATTGTCGGAGGAAGAGTTCACGATGAGCAGGAATGGAAACTCCGACACGCCGGCGATCTGGACTGGGTGAAATCAAACCTGCAACGTTTCGGCGAACAGATCAGCAGCCTTGTGGTCTTCGGCCATGCAAAGCCGGCGAAAGTTCACAATGACTTTTTCGATCCGTTCAACAAGGTTGCCGAGGATTTTGAAAAACCGGTTCTGTATCTGCACGGCGACGGGCACAAGTGGCTCCACGACCGACCGTTCAAGGCAAAAAACATCCTGCGCGTCGAGGTCGATCAAGGGGGAATCGCTCCTCCGCTTAAGGTAACAGTAACCGGTCATTCGACCACGCCCTTCGTCTTCGACCGTCGAAACGGAAAAAAAGCTTCGTAGCAGGTTACATCGTTGCCGTCTTCGTCACCTGCGACCGGAAAGCGTCACCACTGAGTGATTGACTCGTCGTAGAGCTTTGCGTGTGACCCTCGCCGCTCGGAAAAATCGTCATTGTGACTTCGCCCGGCTGGGGCCACGGGGCGGCCCCGATGGCCACACGAACACCTGCCAACACCCATCCGTTGCTGATTGATTCGCGAAAAAATCGATTCGTTGGCGAATTGATGCGTGATCTTCAATGATGCGGCCTCAACCGGATTCCATCCACAACGAGGCTACGATGTCATCAGCACGACGGTTCCGATGTTTCGCGTTCGCTTGTTGCATCTTGAATTTTCTTTCGTTTCACGTTGCCGGCTTCGTCAACGCGCAGGCTCCGACCGGTTCACCATCCGCGTCTACGGACAATGGTCTGTTCGCGAGGGACAATCTCGTCGCGTGGTGCATTGTTCCGTTTGATGGGGAGAAGCGAGGGCCGGCGGAGCGGGCGGCGATGTGTGCGAAGCTGGGTCTGAAGAAGGTTGCTTACGACTGGCGGAACGAGCATGTGCCGACGTTCGAGCAGGAGATTCTCGAATACAAGAAGAACGGCATCGAATACTTCGCTTTCTGGGGCGGGCACGAAGAAGCGTACAAGCTCTTCCAGAAGCACGACCTGCATCCGCAGATCTGGCGAACGCTGGGGTCACCAGCTGCAGCGACTCAGAGTGAACGGGTTGAAGCGGCTGCAACGCAGATGCTTCCACTGGTTGAGCAAGCCCGGAAACTCGGCTGTAAGGTCGGACTTTACAATCACGGTGGCTGGGGCGGGGAACCCGAGAACCTGGTCGCCGTCTGCGAATACCTGAGAAAGCATCACGAAGGCGAGCACGTTGGCATCGTTTATAACCAGCATCATTCGCACAGTCGTGTAGACAACTTTGCCGACGACCTGAAGGCGATGAAGCCGTTCCTGCTTTGCCTGAATCTGAACGGGATCACCCGAGACGGCGACCAGCATGGAAAGAAGATTCTGCCACTCGGCGAAGGTGAGCTGGACGTTTCACTTCTGAAGACGATTCGCGACTCGGGCTACGACGGTCCGATCGGAATTATCGGCCATACTCAGGACGATGTTGAGCAGCGACTGCAGGATAACCTCGATGGCCTCGACTGGATCGTTCCACAGCTCGACGGCAAGCAGCCCGGTCCGAAGCCAACTCCGCGTACGTGGTCGCCAGCGTCAACCGCAGCAGCACCGAAAGCAACTCACAAAGTGCCCGGCGTCTCACTGCCTGGAAAGGCCGAGTACCGTACACCACCGCTCACGGTCGAAGCTCGCGTCACCCTGCCCTCGCGAAGCAACTACAACATTATCGTTGCCAGCGACACGAAGAGTTCCGGAGCGCACTGGGAACTGTTCTCGATGAACGGCTCAGGAATGCTCACGGCCTACACACCGGGACTGAAGCCTGATCACGTCAATTCAGCGGCGATGATCTGCGACGGCAAGCCTCACAACATCGGCATGACGTACGAACCAAACCTGATCCGGCTGTTCGTTGATGGAAAGGTTGTCGCCAGCCAGAAAGTTGAGCCACTTGGACGCGACGTTGTGCCGGGAGGACTCGCGATTGGAAAGCTGGTTGAAGGCAGGATCGGCAGCAGCGGATCGCCCGAGTGGGTGCGGATCAGCAAGGGCGTCCGTCAATCACCGTGGACGATGGCTCACGTTCCACCGAAAGACGATTCAACGTTGCTGGCCTGGACGCAGCCAGACAATGCTCACGCCGGCCATCATGCAGCATTCAACGAAGCCAGCGGCACACCACGCGGAAAGGTTCCGGAATACTCGGCCGAGCTGGTGGCGAAACTGCTCGCCGACACTGAAGAGCACGGTAACGCGGGACGTGGGGTCATGATCTTTGCCAATGCAAAGTCAGCGTGCCTGAGTTGCCACAGGTTTGGCAGTCACGGAGGAACAGTCGGACCACCGCTCAACGAAATCGGCAAACAGCGCAAGCCTCACGAAATCATCGAGTCCGTCCTCTGGCCGCAGCGGCATGTGAAGCCCGAATTCAACGCTCACCTGATTGTGACGTCGGAAGGGAAATCCGTCCGAGGTTACATCGTGAAAGAAGACGCGCTACAGCTTCAGGTCAAAGACCCGACTCGCGCGGAAGATCAGGTCGTCACGATTTCCAGAAACGACATTGAAGCCCGGCGCGAGATCGGCACGCTGATGCCGGACAATCTGACGGCAACCATGTCGAACGCTCAGTTGCGTGACCTGCTTAAGTTTCTGCTGGGCCTCGGAACGCCGGACGGCATTCCCCTGACAGATGTCGAGTCGATCATCCACCACACGCACGCTCACCTGCATGGCCCCGTCGCGTTTGAGTTCGACCGAAAGCCGCTGCAACCAGAAGACTGGCCCAACTGGCAGGCAAGCATCAATCGTGACCGCATCTACGATTTTTACGCCAAAGAAGCCGACCACTTCCGAACGCTCGCCGAATCCGGAAAGCCCGTACCGTCTCTGCTGATGGAGTATCCAGGTCTGGACGGCGGCGAACTCGGACACTGGGGAAATCAGGACGAAACCACCTGGGCCAGCAACGCGTGGAACGATGTCAAGCTGGGCTCAGTTCAGGCTGGCATCTTTCGAGGTGACGGCGTGACGGTTGCTCGCGGAGTGTGCGTGCAGCTCGGCGAGAACGACGAACTGGCCTGCTGCTTCAACCCCGACACACTTTCGTACGACGCTGTCTGGAAAGGTGGCTTTCTCAAGTTCTCGACGGTCCGGCACGGCTTTATGCACGGCGTCCTGATGGCTGGCCAGGCTCTTCCAACACCGGATCGCGGCAACGGACCTGCCGGCAGCAAAGTCACTGAACCGTTCACTTATCACGGTTTTCATCGTGTCGGCAAACGAGTCGTCTTCTCGTACCGCATCGGCGATACCGAGTACCTCGATTCACCGTGGATTCAAGATGGCAAGTTCGTTCGTCAGGCCGGGCCTGCTTCAACACACCCGATGGCTGACCAGCTCGATCTCGGAAAACAACAATGGCCGGAGAAACTGGAAACGGAAATCGTTCACGGAAATGCGTCACCGTATTCGGTCGACACTGTTCAGCTTCCGGTGAACAACCCGTGGAATGTCCCGCTGTTTGGCGGCGGGCTCAGTTTTCTTCCCGACGGATCAGCACTTGTCTGCACGATGCACGGCGACGTGTGGAGAGTTTCCGGACTTGACTATCCCTCAAAAAAAGCCATCTGGAATCGCTTCGCGTCGGGGCTGCATCACTGCCAGGGAATGATCATCGATAAAAATGGCATCTTTGTACTTGGGCGAGACCAGCTCACGCGCCTGCACGATTTTAACAACGATGGAGAAGCCGACTTCTACGAATGTTTCAGCAACGCGTTCGAAACTTCCGCCGCCGGACACGACTTCATCTGTGGACTCGAACGCGACGAGGCCGGCAACTTCTACACAGCTTCGGGCAACCAGGGCATCGTGCGAATTTCGCCCGACGGAAAGAGAGCCGACGTCGTCGCAACCGGATTCCGCAACCCCGACGGCATCGGCCTGACGTCTGACGGGATGATCACCGTGCCCTGCTCGGAGGGATCGTGGACTCCGTCGACGATGATCTGCGCGTTTCGACCAGCATCGCCGAAAGCCACTGCGAAAAATCTGATCCCCTACTTTGGATTTGGCGGGCCACGACACGGACAGCCACCGCAACTGCCGCTGGTTTATCTTCCGCGAGGTGTCGACAACTCAGCCGGTGGTCAGCAGGAAGTGAACAGCGATCGCTGGGGGCCTCTCAAGGGACAACTGCTCCACTTTTCTTTCGGAACCGGCTCGCATTTTCTGACGCTGCGAGACAAAGTTGATGGGCAGCTTCAGGGAGCCATCGTCCCTTTGCCCGGCGAGTTTATGTCCGGCGTGCATCGAGGCCGGTTCTCGCCCCACGACGGACAGCTTTACGCGACAGGGATGCAGGGCTGGGGCAGCTACACGCCGGAAGCTGGCTGCTTTCAGCGAGTTCGCTACACCGGCGATCGCGTTCAACTTCCGGTTGGCTACAAGGTGTTTCGTAACGGAGTCCTGATCAACTTCTCATCGCCGCTCGATGCGAAAATCGCAGGCAAAGCCACCAGCCATTTCGCTCAGGCATGGAATTATCGATACGGCGGCGCGTACGGCTCGCCCGAGTTTTCCAGCGAGCATCCGCTCATGCGAGGCCACGATCACGTCGCCATTTCGTCCGCCCATGTCGTCGCGGGAGGAACTGGTCTATTTCTTGAGATGCCGGACCTGCAACCGGTCAATCAGTTACACCTGCGACTTCAATCCGGCAAAGGAGAATCGCACGACCTCTTCGCCACGGTTCACAAGCTGCGGGAAGAATCATTCACCGACGCGCCGGGGCTGATGAACCTTGCCGATAAAATGATCAACCGGCATCCGATTCTTGCTGACCTGGCAATGGCCACTCGCAGCGTCCCGAATCCTCACGAGAAGCGACGAAAAGGCGGACGCCAGATCATGATCGAAACCGCCAGCAATCTCTCGTTCGCCACGCGGTCGTTCACCGTGAAGCCGGGTGAGCTGATCGAATTCAAACTGTCGAACCCGGACGTCGTGCCTCACAACTGGGCACTGCTTAAACCGGGGACGCTCGAACGAGTCGGCAAGCTCGCCAACCTGCTGATCTCCGACCCGGACGCCGCCGTGCGACATTACATTCCCGAAACGGACGACGTCCTGTTCTACACAAACGTCGTTTTGCCCAAAGACGAGTCGATCATCTACTTCAACGCCCCGAAGCAACCCGGTCGCTACCCCTACCTCTGCACCTTCCCCGGCCACTGGCTCGTCATGAACGGCGAGATGATCGTCGAGTGAGAGGCGGTCGACATTCAACAACGACTGAATCAGCAGAGTGCGTCTCGACGCACCACCGGAATTCGTCAACTACTCAACTGGTACGTCAAGACGCACCCTACGGAACTCTGCCGCCTAACGGAAGGTTTTTACGTCACCGCCGTAAACGAAGCGAATGACTCAGAGTAAGTGCAATTGTACCAATGCCATCGCCCGTTGCCAAAGAGCGAAGGTGATCGCGAAGCGACTTGCGTAAAAACCATGTTAGGCGACCGGTGAATCAGAGGTGTTCACGGCAGAGTGCTGCGATTTGTGTGGCGGCTTCTTCAACGGCAAAGGTGTACTCGGCAGGTGATTTGTCAAAGCCATCACGTAGGTAGCGAACGATAACGGTCGAGTTACGATCGACGTCGATGGTGATCCGACGCCCGTCGAAAAAGTCGGGATAGCAGGAGTACGGTGTAATGAACGCGGTGAACATCGAGGATTTGATAAACAGGCCACGTACCTCGGGCATGTCTTTGAGAGCCGCGATTACGTCGCGAGTTGAAGAGAATCTCGGTTGGTCGGTAGCAAGCTTATCGAAGCGATCAAATGCAATCTCCCAAGTCGCGTCCCAAGGTTGCGGTGGTGATTTCTCGGCAGCCATGAGATTTCGGTAGGTCGCCTAACAAGGTTCTTAATGACGATCTGTCGTCTATGCGGAAAAAGTTGCGCATAAAGCGACAGTAGCAAGAAGAATGCCAATGAATCGTGATCTCGTCAATAAGCAGGGAGTCTAACTGAGTGGGAAAGGGGCGAATTGTGTATCGCAACTGGCGAATTTCAGTTCGAGTCTACCGACTCGAAGCTCGTAGCTCATTGAGTTGTTCGAAGTAGCCGGCCAGGCGTTTGGGGTGGTGGGTCCGGGAGTCAGGTCGAGGGATATGCGGAGGTCTCGGTCGGCGTGGAGGAGCAGGCTCTTGCTGCGTTCTCCGGGGACGACGGCGGCTTCGAGTTGCGGGAGCGTTTCGTCAAACTGGGCTTTCAACCTGTTTGAGACCTGAAGGTTACTTTCGTAACGTTCACGAGATTATCGGTCGTCGTTTTCAACGCACATCAACGAAGAGCAAGTCCGCTGCCTCAAACTGCTGGCGGATTCACATGCCTTATGGAGAACTCCTGGATGAAGAGTCGCATTCGTCTGATCGGGATGCTGATTGCCGCAGCTGTGCTACTTAACACGGCAACGTTCTCTCGGCATGCTGTTGCTGAAACTTCAAAGGCTGACCGCCGCGACAAGCCCAACATCATCGTCGTCTACTGCGACAACCTTGGGTACGGCGACATCGAACCGTTTGGATCAACGCTGCATCGCACACCAAACCTGAATCGCATGGCGAAGGAAGGTCGCAAGTTCACACACTTCTGCGTCACTGCCGGAGTCTGCACGCCGTCACGCGCCAGCATCATGACCGGCTGCTACGCTCAGCGAGTCGGCATGCACCTGAACCCTCGCGACGGCTGGGTGCTGCGACCGGTTTCGCCGTACGGGCTGCACCCGGACGAAGTCACCGTCGCCGAGGTCCTGAAAGAACAGAGCTACGCGACCGCGATCGTCGGTAAGTGGCACCTCGGAGATCAGCCGGAATTCCTGCCGACCAGGCAAGGCTTCGACTGGTTTTTCGGAGTCCCCTACTCCGACGACATGACCGAACGAGTGTGGGAGCAGGACGGCTCGAAGTGGCCGCCGCTGCCGCTGATGGAAAATGAAACGGTCATCGAAGCCCCGTGCGACCGCAACGGCCTCACCAAACGATACACCGAGCGAGCCATGCAGTGGATCGCCGAGCACAAAGACGAACCATTCTTCCTCTACTTCCCTCAGGCCATGCCCGGCAGCACCTCGACACCGTTTTCCAGCGAGGCCTTCAAAGGCAAAAGTAAAAACGGTCCCTGGGGAGACGCCATCGAAGAACTCGACTGGTCGATGGGCGTGATGCTTGACCAGCTTAAGGAACTGGGTATTGCTGAAAACACACTCGTCATCTGGACGTCGGACAATGGAGCACCGATCAATCGCAACCTGTCTGATCTCAGCCGAGGTTCCAATCATCCACTCCACGGTCGCGGCTACACCACCAGCGAAGGCGCTTTCCGAGTCCCCACCATCGTGTGGCAGCCGGGCAAAGTACCTGCCGGTACGACGTGTGACGAGCTGAGTTCGACAATGGACCTGTTGCCGACGTTCGCAAAACTCGCAGGCGGAAGCGCTCCGGCAAATCGAAAGATCGACGGCCACGACATCGCTCCCCTGCTCTACGGGGAGCCCGACGCGAAAACTCCGCACGACGCTTACTACTACTATCACCAGGATCAGTTGCAGGCAGTCCGCTCCGGTCCGTGGAAGATGTTTGTGCCGATCGACTCGCCGATGGGCCATCCTCACTTCAAGAACGGACAGAAGGCCGAGCCGCTGCTGTTCAACGTGGTCGACGACATTTCCTGTGAAAAGAACGTCGCCGCCGCACACCCTGAAATTATCGCGAAGTTAAGTAAGGTCGCGGATCAGGCTCGCGCGGATCTTGGTGACAAAGGAAAACCCGGCCCCGGACAACGCAAGCCCGGCAGGATTGCCGGCGAGCCTCAACAACAGCTTCTGCAGAAGAACGCGCTGGACGTCATCGAAGGAGTCCGCGGCGGGCGTCACTGGGTTGACGAAAAAACCGCCCCGCCGAAGTCTCCTGCTGATTCCCTCGCCGCTCTCCAGATTGAACCCGGCCTGGAAATTCAGCTCGTCGCATCCGAGCCACTCGTCAGAGATCCGGTGGCCATCGCTTTCGATCAGCGTGGCCGAATGTTTGTTGTCGAGTACGGCGACTACCCCATCGGCCCGGAAGACGGCGGCGATCCACTTTCGAAAGTCGTCTATCTGGAAGACACCAACGGCGACGGCAAAGCGGACAAGCGGCACGTCTTTGCCGACAAACTGACCTTCGCTCACAGCCTGATGCCATTTCGCGAAGGACTGATCGTCGGTGCGCAAACTCAGATTCTTTACCTGAAAGACACCGACGGAGACAACGTCGCTGATGTTCGAGAAGTTCTTTTTGACGGCTTCACACCGGCTCATCCGCAAATGCAGATCGGCAATCCGCGCTGGGGAATGGACAACTGGGTTTACCTCAACTACGGCCCCGGCAAGATCACTTCGACAAACGAACCCAACCGAGAGCCGGTTACCATGCCTCGCAAGGACTTCCGCTTTCACCCACTGACGATGAAGTTTGAAGCCGACAGCGGCATGGGGCAGTTCGGCAACACGGTCGACCGCTGGGGCAACCGTTTCTACTGCACAAACCGAAATCCGATCATGACGACGCTGCTGCCGCCGGCGATCCTCAACCGCAACCCGTACGCCATCACCGCCGACGCGTCTTACGACGTTGGAACATCCGGCGGCGACACGCGCGTCTACCCGCTCGTCGAGATGAAAAGCAACTACCTCTCTCACGCCGGCACGCACACGTCCGCCTGCGGGGTGACGGCTTACACTGGCGATCTGCTCAGCGGCACGTTTCAGGACAGCGTCTTCGTCTGCGAGCCGATCGGGCACCTGGTCACTCGATCGATCATCAAACCCGACGGCCTGCGTCTTACCGCTGAACGAGCACAACCGAAGGCCGACTTCATCGCTTCCACCGACACCTGGTTCCGCCCGGCGAGTCTCGCCAACGGCCCTGACGGAGCACTTTACCTGGCCGACATGTACCGGCTGTGGGTCGAGCATCCTAAGTTCCTGCCCCCGGAGATCGCGGCGAAGCTCGACTGGCGAGCGGGCGAAGACCGAGGCCGCATTTACCGAATCGTTCCCAAAGGTGCAAAGTCGAAACCGTTCACTCCGCCAGAAACTCCCGAGGACATGGTCAAGCTCCTTGAGTCGCCAAACGGCTGGCAGCAGTACCTGGGGCAACGCCTGCTGACCGAAGAACTGTTAACTCAGACATCGGATTCAACTCCGACGCAAACAGCTGCCACACTCCGCCAACTGGCTCGGCAACACCCGAACGCAGCCACTCGTCTCCACGCTCTGTGGTCGCTGGATGGAATTTCCGCATTATCAAGAGACGACATCCTGCGAGGCCTCAGCGACGACGACACTCACGTCAGACACGACTCCGTCAGACTGACAAAGGCATGGATCGATGACGACGCAGTCTTCGCAAAGCTGAGCGAACTTGCCATTGATTCGGAACCGAGTGTCAGATTTCAGGTCGCGATCGCACTGGGCGAAAGCCAACGATCTGAGACCACGCAACTGCTGGCGAAACTTGCTCTGAAAGATGGGCCCGATTCTTCATTTGTCAGCGGCCTGCTGACTTCAACTCATGAACGATCAGGAGCTGTCCTGAACGCCCTCGTCGCGCAAAGTGACTTTGCCGCCACCGGCAGTTCAGCAAAGGCTCAGCTCGTGAAACGCCTGGCGACGGTTGTCGGAGTTCGCGGCGACGTTGACGAACTGTCAACGCTTCTGAATTCTCTGGCGGGCAACGGAACGTCTTCTTCCGGATCAACGGTCGTCTGGTGGCAGGCCGCAGCAATCAGCGGACTCGGTCAGGGCCTGCCGCGTTATCGAGGTGAGCTTGGCCGGCTGAGTCTGCCGTTACTGCTGAACAATCCTCCGAAGGGACTTGCAAAGGCGGCGGCTGGAATGAATGAACTGCTGGCAGAAAGTCAGCAGGCAGCACTCGACCGAAAACGATCAGCGGCAGGCCGAGTCGCAACGGTCGAGTTACTCGCCTATCGTCCCTTCGAAGAAGCAGCACCGGCTTTTGCAGAGTTACTCGAATCCGACCAGCCCGTCGAAGTCCAGACAGCCTGCATCAATGCTCTGTCTGCCAACGGTTCCGAAGCCGCGGCGAAGATCGTACTTGACCGCTGGCAGGAACTGGGACCAGCTGTTCGAGATCCGGCTTTGAATCTGCTCATGAGTCGGACTACTTCGACGAAGCTGGCCCTGGACGCGATGGCCGCCGGGACGATGAAGCCTGCGGCACTCAGCATCGATCAGCGAGTCCGACTGCTGAAGCATTCCGACGCCGACATTCGCAAGCAGGCTACCAGACTGTTCGGCGGCGCTGTTTCGTCCAACCGAAAAGCGGTCGCGCAGAAGTATCAGCCAGCCTTGTCCCTTGACGCTTCCGCCGATGCCGGTGCGAAAGTCTTCGAGAAAACCTGCTCGAAGTGCCACCGCATTAACGGCAAAGGACACGAAGTCGGACCAGATTTGAGCGACGTCCGCAACCGATCAAAACTCGCCCTGCTCTACGACATCCTAGATCCGAACTCAAAAGTCGAACCACGCTTCACCGCTTACACAGTCGCAACGGTCGATGGAAAAGTCTTCAACGGCCTCATCGTTTCAGAAACCGCCGAAGCGATCGTCCTGAGAATGGCCGAAGGCAAAGAGCAAACCATCGGTCGTGGAGAAATCGAAGTCATCCGAGCCAGCGAAGTCTCGCTCATGCCCGAAGGCGTCGAGAAAGACATCAAACCTCAGGACATGGCCGACCTGCTGGAGTTCCTGAAAGGTGGCGTCACTTCAAAGTAACTTCGAATAAAGCTCACGCTAAGACGTGAGGGCGATAAGAAAACGATTGACTTCATCTTCCTTCCTTAGCGTCTTCGCGACATCGCGTGAGAAGTTTTTCGAAGAACCTCCGATCAGTCGGCCTTAATGGCTGGCAAGTCGCTCCGTGGCTATTCTTTCGTCTCGTGATCCGCCAGCCCGACACAGAATGTCGCTGCCTCATTCATTCATCAAACCGCGAGACACAACTGTGAAGCAACATTGTCAACGTCGACCGTCCTTCAACTTTGCCATTCCGGTTTTCTTCGCGACATTTCTTGTTGTGGGTCTCTGCTCGTCGGCACAGGCTTTCCGTGATCCGATTCGGCTGACGCATGGTCCGATGCTGGGGAAGCCAACGGCGCACTCGATGGTTGTCTGGGGGCGGACATCTGAACCGGGGCAGTTCGAGGTTCATTACGGGACGAAGGCTGACAAGCTTGATCAGGTCAGCAAGCCGGGAACAACCGAACTCGGACATGACAACACGGGGACCGTCGAGCTGACCGGGCTGAAATCGGACACGCGGTATCACTACCAAATCTGGGTAAACGAACGACCGCACGGTCTGCCAGGAAGTTTTCGAACACTGCCCGACGCCGACGACACTCGGAATGAGGAACACAATCCAAAAGGGCTGTTCAACTTCAAATTTCAAATTGGCTCCTGCGCGAATCAGAATCCGCTGCACGGCATGGGACATCGATCGCCGACGTATGAAAACCTCAACCGCGACTGGGCGAAGCAGGTTCACTTCCACATCATGAACGGCGACTGGCTCTACGAAGAGCTGCGAACCTACCCACCGGAAGCCTGGCGGTTGGTTCAGGGAGCAGAGGATTATCCCCTGTCTGTCAGAGTCATGCCGACCGTCGTTGGCGTCTGGGAAAACTACAAGCTCTACCTCGACCGTGGCGTCGAACTTTCCAAATGGCACCGCAACGTGCCGAGCTATTTCACGTTCGACGATCACGAACTCGTCAACGACATCTGGGGCTCTTCCGAGGCCGGCAAACGTCACCGCCGAACCGTTTTCCGAGACATCGGCACGCACGCCTGGTTTGACTACCTGGGCTGGGCCAACCCGATGGAACACGACCAGGACATCCATTACGGCAAAGCCAGCATGAAGGCCGGCAGCGATCTGCTGATTGACAGAAACGTCGACTTCACAAAGCTTCCACTGAAGGAAATGTTGAACCTGCACGTCCACTGGGGGACGGCTGAAGCCGGTGAAAATGACCTGAAATATGACAACGACGATGGCAACAAAAACTCCTACGTGTACGACATTGTCGAGGTCGTCGACGCTCACACTCTGCGGCTGCACATGCCGGCCAAAGTCGACGACATGGACCTGAGCTACTCGATCGGACGCCGCAGTTACGGCAGTTTCAAAGTCGCCAACTGCGAGTTCTTCCTGCTCGACACACGCGGCGATCGCGACATGCACGACATCACTCAGCGGGACAAGCCTGGCGTCTCGATGCTCGGCAAGCCGCAACGTGAATGGCTGCTTCGATCAATGAAACGCAGCGATGCTGACTTCTTCTTTGTGGTATCGACCGTGCCCTTCATGATCCCGCACTCAGGAGCGGGCGGTTTCGAAGCCGCCGGTAACAAAGAGGAAGCCTGGACGGGTTTCTTCGACGAACGTGAAATGCTGATCAGCGAATGGGACAAAATCGGCAAGAAAGTCTTCGTGATGACCGGAGACCTGCACAACAGCTTTGCGATCAAAGTCACGAACAATGTGTGGGAGTTCTGCTGCGGACCGCACAACAGCGTGAACCACGTACCGAAGCTCGACGAAAGCGACCGCCCCGCCACCGGAAAGTTCAAATTCGGCCCACGCGAATGCGACATCCGCTGGAGCAGCTACGTGCTCGACGATATTCCACGTCTGGAGCGTCTCTACCCGCACTACTGCGTCGTGCAGATCAATAATGTCTTCAACAATCCACAGAAGCTCGGCGACAAACGCTGGGTCGCGTACCCGCACCCGCAGATTATCTTTCAGTATTTCGACGGAAAGACCGGAGAACTGGCCTACGCCGAGGCCGTTTCGCTCGACCGCAGATAATCCGGCCTGGACTATTTTGCCGCAGATCAGCCCCCATGGACGCTGATGATTTCCGTGGAATAACAACGATCCGCGTCCATCTGCGCTGATCTGTGACTTTTCCATGACTCGCTGTCAGGATTTACGGCAGCGACTGAAACCGGCAGGGACGGATTCGGGTAGGCTGATTTCGTTACGTTTGCGAGCGATCGACGTTTCGACGCTCGACGATTTCAGATAAATGGAATAAGCAATGACTCGACGCTTCCCGACGACGGTGTGGCTCTGCGGTCTGATCGTTACTGCAATCGCCCACACAAGTGCGTACGCCCAGCCTGAGCTGGACTCTGACGACAGGACTGCAATCGAGCTACTACCTGCTTCGTGCCTGGCCGTTGTCGAGATGCAACATCCGGACGACCTGCTGACCACGCTCTCCGGGCACAACGTCTGGAAGAAGGTCAAGCAGCAACCGCAATACCAGGAAGCGATCTCGAACCCAGGCTACATGATGTTCCTGGGAATTCGCACGCACATCGAAACACAGATCGGCATGAAGTGGCGGGAAGCGTACGACACGCTGCTGGGAGGCGGCATTACGATCGCGTTTCATCCTGAAACTGAAGGTCTCGTCGCTCTGGTCCGATCCACCGATGCTGCAAAGCTTCAAGCAACCGCGAAGAAGCTGATCGAGCTCGGCCGTGCCGACGCCCATTCCAAAGGCAACGAACCTCTACCGGAAGAACAGTATCGCGACATCACGATCTACGGAAAAAAGAATGCTCGATTTGCGGTCGCCGGTCCGTGGCTGATCATGACCAACAAGGACGATCTTGGAAAGAAGATTCTCGACAGCCTGATGGATGGTTCTCGAACGTCGATCAAGGACAACGAGAAGTTCGCAGTCGCGCGCCAATCAATCGACGGCGAACCGGCGATCTGGAGCTGGATTGACCTTGGCACCGTCAGGGACGCGGGCCTGGCGAAGGGGCTCGACAGGAATCAAACGGAAAATCCCATTGCAGAACTTCTGGTCGGTGGAGTGCTAACCAACCTGCGAAAGACTCCGTATTTCACCGCATCACTTTACGTCAGCGGCGAGTCAACACGGCTGCAATTCTCGGCTCCGCACGAAAACGAGTGGGTTGAAGAATTTCGCGAGTACTGGTTCGGACCAGACGGCAACGGAACTGCCGACGCGCCGCTTGAAACCGAATCGACGATTCTCTCGATCAGCACTTATCGCAAGGTCTCAGAAATGTGGCTGCGAGCCGGTGACCTGTTCGACGAGCGGATGAATGACGAACTCGCCAAGGCCGATGCGAATCTGACGACTTTCTTCGCTGGTAAAGATTTTGGTGAAGACGTCCTTGGATCATTCGGACCGACACTGCAAATTCTCGTCAACCGGCAGAACTTCGAAGACGTGCAGCCAAAACCGGCACTCCGCTTACCGAGCTTTGCTCTGGCGGGTCACCTGGAGAAAGCTGAAGAAACGCAAACCGAACTGCGACGAACGTTTCAGAGTTTCGTCGGATTCCTGAACGTCATCGGGGCGATGCAGGGCAATCCGCAGCTCGATCAGGACATCGACATTTACCGCGACAATAAAATTTACACCGCCTCGTTCATTCCCGAGCCTGACGAAAAGGATTCTGAACGAGCGAGAATTCAGTTCAACTTCTCGCCGACCCTTGCCTTCGCCAAAGATCGATTCTTCATCGCCAGCACAAAGCAAATGGCCAAAGAACTCATTGACGCCGCATACGACGAACAAACGACTCAAGGCGAAACATCCAACACAGCCATCCGGCTCAAAGCAAAAACGCTGGGAGAAGCACTTGCCGACAACCGCGACCAGCTCGTCGCTCAGAACATGATTAAAAAAGGTCAGACGCGAGAAGAGTCCGCCCAGGAAATCGGCCTGCTGCTGGAAGTGCTCAACCTGTTCAAGGGAATGTCCTTCGATATCAAAACGACCGACGGCGAGCTGAAACTGGAACTGGCAATTCAGACGAAAAGTTGAGAGCGAGACATGCCACAGGACATTGCCGCCATCGATCCCGGCTGGGCGTGGTCGCCCTTCACACCATCCGACGAGCAACCGTGGAACCGACGACTGGCGGCGCACCTCTGCCGCCGAGCCGGATTTGGAGCGACTTCACAGGAACTCGATGAACTGGTGAAGCGATCTCCGTCGGACATCGCCCACTCCTTCGTCACGAACGCCGAAGATGCTTCGCAGCGGGATCCAGAAACCGACGCACTGGCAACAGCCATGCTGGCCACCGGGAACTCACGGAACCTCGCCGCGTGGTGGTTGTATCGAATGCTGAATGCGTCGTGGCGCGGCCCCGAAGCATCAATAACAAGTCCGCTGCTCGAAAAATTGACGCTCTTCTGGCACGGTCACTTCGCGACAGGCGCTGGAAAAGTCGACGATGCCGAAATGATGTTTGCACAAAACCGATTACTGCGTCGGCATGCTCTCGGTGACTTCGGAGCGATGACTCAGGAAATTTCCCGCGACCCGGCGATGCTGATTTACCTCGACTCAACCACCAACCGCAAAGCGCATCCCAACGAAAACTACGCCCGCGAAATCATGGAGCTGTTCTGTCTGGGCGAAGGCAACTATACCGAGCGCGACATCCAGGAACTGGCTCGCTGCTTCACTGGCTGGGAAGTGCGCCGCAAGAATTTTCGCTTCAATAAATATCAACACGACACCGGCACGAAGACGATCCTCGGAGAGACCGGACCATTCACCGGCGAAGAAGGCGTCGACATCGTCCTGAAGCAGAAGGCGTTGCCACGATTCATCGCCGGAAAACTGATCCGATTCTTCATCTTCGATGAACCATCCGCACCCGAACATCTGATCGATCCGCTGGCCAGGCTGTTACGTGAGTCGGACCTGAACATCGCCCCCGTCGTCGAGCGAATCTTTGCCAGCAATCTTTTCTATTCGCCGCTGGCTGTCGGTCAGAAAGTAAGGTCGCCCGTCGAGCTGGGAATCGGGCTTCTGCGATGTCTGAACGGCTCGTCCAATCTCGATCGCGTGGCCCAAAGACTCGACGAAATCGGCCAGGCCGTTTTTTATCCGCCGAATGTTAAGGGCTGGGACGGAGGACGGACCTGGATCAACACCTCGACCCTACTCGGCCGATCGAATCTGGTTGGCGAGCTTCTACGACACGAAACAACACGTTTTGCCGGTCAGAATCTGGAGACGCTCGCACGGAAGAACGGCGCCGAATCAACCGAAAGACTGGTGAACTGGCTCGACGAAATCCTGCTTGCCGTACCGTTTCACGACGACGCAAGAAACGAACTGGTCACAGTCATGGAGCAGGCAACCGGCGACAAGTCTCGTCGCATCGCCGAACTTGTTCACACAATGAGCACCGTCCCGCAATTTCACCTTGCCTGATTTCAGAACAGAAAACATTTTCAGCCACGGAAGACACCGAGACCTCTGAGAAGTGCTTCACCTTATCCGCATTCTTTGTGAACTCCGCGGCTGTTCTTCGAAAGCTTTTGCCATGACAACCCGCCGCGACTTTCTCAAGTCTTCGCTTGGATCATCCGCCGCCGTTTCGATTGGAGCGGTCGCGCCGCAGATTCTTTTACGGGCTGGCGCTGCTGATTCCAGACCGAATGACGACACGATCCTCGTCATGGTTCAACTTTCCGGCGGTAACGATGGTTTGAACACCGTTGTTCCTTTCAAAGAGTCCGCTTATCGAAAAGCTCGTCCGACATTGGCGGTGTCAGCAGACGACGCATTGAAGATCGACGGCTCTCACGGTTTTCATCCTGAAGCCCGAGGGCTGGCCGACCTGCTGGAGAGCAATCGGCTGGCCATCGTTCAGGGTGTGGGTTATGCGAACCCGAACCGTTCGCACTTCGAGTCGATGGATATCTGGCATACGTGTCGCCGGAAAACAGCCATCCGGAACGACGGCTGGCTTGGTCGGTTTCTTGATCAGACACAAACAAAATCTCCGCAGAACATTCCGGCAATTCACCTCGGTCATGAAAAACAACCACTCGCTCTTTCGTCAGAGAGAATCCGCGTACCATCCGTCACGTCGCTCGACCGTTTTCGGTTGAAAGACAGCAGCGATCAACTCCGCAGGACCGTGACACAAATCGGGAACACGGCGGCGGTCGACAACGGTCTGCTGAGTTTTGTTGAGTCAAGTACGGGGTCGGCGCTTTCAGCCAGTCAGCAGATCGAAGCAGCGAGCGGCGGCTACAAAACAGGCATCGCGTATCCCGACAGCAGCCTCGCCCAGAAGTTGAAGACGGTCGCGCAGCTCATCGATTCCGGACTGAAGACCCGGATCTACTACGTGACGCTCGACGGATTCGATACGCACTCACGACAGGCTCCAGCTCACTCCGCGTTGCTGAGGGAATTAAGCGGCGCTCTCGACGCGTTCGTGCGTGACCTCGACGAACACGGTCACGGCGATCGAGTTCTCACGATGTCATTCAGCGAGTTTGGTCGTCGGCTTCAGGAAAACGCCAGCGAAGGCACTGACCACGGCGCCGCAGCTCCTGCGTTCCTCACCGGCAACCGAGTAAAAGCCGGCCTGATCGGAAAACATCCCAGCCTGACCAACCTTCACGACGGCGACGTGAAATTTCACACCGACTTCCGTCAGACTTACGCAACCGTGCTCGACCAATGGCTACGCGTCGACAGCGTTCCAATCCTCGGTGGTAATTTCGAACCGGTGAATGCTCTTCAAAGCTGACCCTGAAAAGAGTTCACAGAAAATCTGTGACGAACATTCTGAAGACACAATAGTATACCACGTCTGGCCCCGCAGTGCCGCACACTGTCGCGTTGCTGGCTGACGTTGCCGGTATGTCGCCATTTCATTTTCAGCGAGCCTTCAAACGTGTCGCCGACGAAACAGGAAAGTTATTTCAGATACGCTCCCGAGACGGCAGTGCCGAAACAAAGCAGGAGGCACAGTGGTTATGCGTCCTCACTCGGTGGGCACAGCAATCATCGTGTTCGCGTCCCGGATAACGACCCAGCCGTCGCCTCGACGCTCTAAGATGGAAATACCATCGCCCTTCATCAAGGTACGCGTTTGGGTCTCCTTGTCCGTCATTGCAAGAGAAATGGTTGCCACCAACCACGCGTGGTCACCAAGGATCCTGATTTCCTGAAGATCGCAGTCAAGCTGGAAGTCAGTATCTGGATCAGACGCCGTCGCGGCCTCGGCGAAGCTTTGCTTATCCATTTGCCCCGCACCGGGCACAAGAAAGATCGCATCGTCGGCAATAAGTGATCTCGCTAACTCCAGGTCACCTTCTTTTGTTGCGGTCATCCAATCATCAAACCATTTACGAATGGCATTTTCATCCTGGTTCACGGTAGTTCCTTTGGTTTCGATCGACTGTTGACAGCCCATCGTTGAGGTCAGCAAGACGGCAACACACAGTATCGATTTCGTTATTGTGAGAGCGACCACTTCTGATACGTAACGATTAAGATCATCCGGTTGCGGTTGAGCGACTTCGATTTGGGAAAACGCCCACTCCGCCGCTCCGTTTGAAGAATTTGTTTCAGGAAGCCTCGCTGCCAGGACTCGCATAGGTCATTGAGTTCCCGCCTCAAGCATCCACCGCTGAAAATCTTCGCCGGTACGGTTACAGCTCAGCCGCTCTGGTATTCTACGCGGCGATGGAAGCTTCGATTTGCTCTTCAGTTCCAAGCAGCAGTTCAATCGTTTGTTTTGAAGCGCCGACCTGGCTCAGAACAAACTCTCTGGCGGCGGTACCCTGTCTGATCGCCGATTGCCGATTCGCCAGCCATTCGCGAAGCAGAGTTGTCAGCGCAGACTTGTCGTCAACGATTTTCGCCGCCTTGCGAGCGAGCAGCGACTCGACCACGTCGCGGAAGTTGCGAGTGTTTGGGCCAAAACAAACGGCAGCGCCGTAAGCGCAAGGTTCGATCATATTCTGCCCGCCTCGGCTGCCCATACTGCCGCCGACGTAGGCGAAGTCAGCAAGTCCCCAACAGGCGGACAGCTCGCCAAGTGTGTCGAGCAGAATGACCGGCTTTGCCTCGGCCAGGACTTCGGCGCCAGCGGCCTCTTCTTCAACGTCGATGGCAGATCGCCGAAGTAAAGGAAGCCCGTACGACTCGATCAGCCGGGCTACCTCTGCGAAACGTTCTTTATGACGCGGCACGAGGATCAGTCGAAGTTCCGGGAATTCATGACACAGTTCCAGCCAGGTCTCCAGTGCGATCTTCTCTTCGGGATCCTGCGTACTGCCTGCAATAAAAACGGGTTCGTTTTCCGCCAGTCCGAAGGCTCGACGAAGACGCAGCGTGTGTTCGTTTCGGCGATCCGAATTGACTCGGTCAAATTTCGCTGAGCCGGTGACGTGCAGACATTCGCTGCGGACTCCAAGAGCCAGAAATCGCTCCGCATAGGTTTCATTCTGCACAGCAAGCAGATTGAACGACTGCAACACCGGACGCAGCAGCCAACGCACTTTTGAGTAACCTCGAAAGCTTTTTTCACTCAGCCGACCATTGATCAGGGAGACAGGGATCCCGTTTTCCTGAGCCGTCTTCAGAAAGTTCGGCCAGAGCTCCAGCTCGACGAGAACGATTTGCGTTGGCTGGATCCGCGACAGTGCTCGGCGGACCGCCCATGAGAAATCCAGCGGAAAGTACCCGATCGTGACGTCGGGAAATTTGTGACGAGCAACGTCATGCCCGGTTGTGGTTGTCGTTGTCAGAACGATCTCCGCTTTGGGCGATCGCGACCGCAGTTCTGGAAGAATTGACTGCAGCAGCAGCACCTCTCCGACACTGACCGCGTGAAACCAGTAACGTTCCCGGCCATCGGAAACGCTGCCGAGATCAGGCAGGCTGCCGAAAAGTTTCTCGCTCCACCCTGTGCGATACTTGCCGTGAACCAGGCTGCGGTAAACCAGGACCGGCGACACCGCAGTCAGCAGCAGGCAGTAAACCAGGTTCAACAGAAAGGACAAGACAGTTTGCTCCAGCACGATAACCGAGCGTCTGATGGATAGTACGCACCCTACCGTGTTGCTTCAAAACCAGGCTACGGACGAATGACGACTTCGCTGCCCTTGACCAGGAAGTTGTAGACTTCGATGACGTCTTCGTTTCGCATTCTCACGCAGCCGGCGGATTCTGCTTTGCCGATTGAATTCGGCTCGATCGTTCCGTGGATTCCGTAGCTGTCGCCCAGATCGATCCAGTGAGTTCCCAGCGGATTGGTTGGTTGCCCGCCCTCGATGACTCGACCATTCGGGTCGGTATATTGAGGCGACGCGATTCGGTCCAGCACGGCAAACTTGCCAACTGGTGTTGAACCATCGCGGCCTGTTCCGATGGAGTAACGCTTCACGAAAAATCCATGACAATGAATCGTCAGTTCAAAGTCGCTGAGATCCACAAACGCCGAGAACGGGCCTTTGATCACCTTGAGTTTCTGTCCGGCACGCACTCTTCGCGGATCGATCCTGTTTAACGCCGCGAGGTATTCCCAGTTGAGTCCGTACTTCGGTGCCACGCGCTGAAGAAAATCACCTGACTGAACCTCGTACGGTTCGAGAAAATGCGGCTGCGGTTCAAAGTAAATGACCTGAGCGTTCTTCTCGATCCGCTCAAGAATCGTCGACTTCAACTCAGGATTGTTCCAGTACAAGGTCGACAGTTCGCGGTGAGCGGCAACAAAGTTGCGATCCGTCAGCCACTCGTCGATCTGTTGCAGTTTTTCCTGTACACCTTGAGCAGATGGCGTTGAAAGGGCATCGTCATCAGTCGCTCGAGCGGCTGTTCGAACGGTGGCATCTTTTGTCTGTCCGGACCGGGATGATGAGTCATTTTCGAACGGTGGTGGCGTTTCGTTGGGCTCTGATTGCTCCGGTTCGAACAGATCCAGCGTTGCCGCCCGTTCGGCAAAAGCGACTTCAGTTGGAAATGCACGCGCCTCGCCAAACGTTGGAGACTCTTCGGCATCAAACAGATTCGGCGGAGCACTCCCTGAATCACCGGCAGGAATCGATTGAACGGAACGTCCGCCAGCCGCCGCTCCGAATCCCGACGAAGCGGTACCCGAAATCTGCTGTACGTTGTGTTGTTGAGATCCCGCCTGCCCGAATTCTGTCGACAACATCGACCGGTTGGCGGTTGAACCTGCCAGATTCTGCTGACGATTGTTTCTGAAATCTGACGCAGGAAATTCGTCCGGAATGCTGTGCGACGTCAGAACCTCGCCGCTCTGAGACAAGCGGGAAGCATTGTCCGGCTCGGAGTAGCCATTATCGAGAAATCGATTTCGGTCCACGAACTCACCGGTGTCGGCAAACTGGGACTTATGTCTAGCCGTGGCAACGTCCGGTTCACTTTGCGAATGCACAAACGGCGAAGCAGCGTCACCCGCGTCGATGTTGTCAGGGTTGGTGAAGCTCGACCAGTCCAGCGCGTCCAGTTCTTCAAGCGTTTGTCGAGTCGCCAGGTCGCCGGTTTCTGCCTCTCCGATTTCGATCGGCAGCCAGTGGGCCAACCAGGCCGCGCCGAACAGGCCAGCTCCCAGCAGCACGAGCGAAGTTGAAAACAGCGCGATGCGTCGTGATGAGTTCCACATAATTCGTCCCTGAACTTGCACTTCAAGCCGGCTCCGCCAGCGGGGGCGGAATGCTAACTCAGAGCAGAATCTGGCTCTATGCGAATTCCCTTTCGCAGAAGGACCGACTCGCCGACATCCGCCAAAAGTCTCAGCCAATCGATAAATACACCGCCAGATTCGGTCAATCGTCCGGCTGGAACCTTCCACGAAAGCCGCAAAGTCAACATGTGCGGTACAACGTTGTTGGCAAACTCAATCCGCAGGATGTCCGACCGGGACGACTACGACAGAATCGCGCTTGCTCCGTCGGCGGAGAAATTCCAGATAAAGCCAATCTCAGTCGGTCCGATCAGCAAAAAACACGCGCAGCATGGCGACACGCGGCCTTTTGTATAGGTGCCGTGTTGAGAAATCCGTGGATCTCGCCGATTGTCGATTGAATTCTCGTTGCCATCGGCGAATCGCGTTATAAACGTTATAAATCGACCAATTAAGTTCACAAAAACCAATGTAAGCTCGATTTAAAATTCGGATTTTTCCAGCAGCAGATGCCTGCGGAACCTGCCTGTGCTCCAACCTTCCGTAACCCAGATTTCGATTGTTTACGGTGACAAACATCACACCCAGCACTGTGGGATGCAGCAACTCCTAAAGCAGGAAATTACAAGTTTGAGTACGTCCCGATAAATCGTCCGAGACCTCAGCCATACACCGTTTCGAAGCCCGCTATTTGTCACATATTGATTCGGTGCAATTACAAATTCGTCAGGGACGATTTGCTCTGGTTGACCGGACTCACCTGTCCCGTTCTCGTCTTAAGGCGATATCTGCAGGCTTAAGGGAGTTTCCACGTCTCAAAATGTCTCGATTAAATTCGAGGTAAGACATTCGTCGAGCAGGCGTTAGAGTTGTCGATCGCTGAATACGCTGCCAGATTGTGCGAGGCTCTGACCAGTGTTGGTTGCAAGCGCGCTGTCGTCCGCCTCCGGACAGGCAAAGCCAGCGGGAATCACCGCCCGCTTTGGAATTTACTCGCTGTTCACATTCTGCGAATCATCCACAGCCGCGAAGTTTCAGCCTGGACGCAAGGCTGAAATTACCAGGGAGTTCAGAATCCATGAATCGTCGTGACTGGCTGAATTCGACCGGCGCTTCGGCGTTTGCTCTGCTCGGCGAACTACTTCGCATACGTCGTGCCAATGCGGCGGATCCGGCGCGATCAGTTTCGGATTCACTGCCGGGATTCGGTCGAGCCAGATCGGTAATTGTGGTCTTTGCCAATGGTGGGCAAAGTCAGCTTGAATCATGGGATCCGAAACCCGATGCTCCGGTCGAGGTGCGCGGAGCTTTCGGAGCGATTCCGACGTCCGTACCCGGAACAATTATCTCGGACAGGATGCCACGGCTCGCGAAACTGGCCGACCGATACAGCATCGTCCGAACAATGTCTCACGAGGATCTCGACCACGGTTCAGCTTTCTACCTGGCGATGACCGGGACGTATCACCAGCGGCTGTCGTCGAATCCGCTGCCCATGCCGACCGATCATCCGTTTTTCGGTTCTGTTCTCAAGCGTGTGCGACCGACCCAACAGTTCGTCCACACGTCTGTGATGGTCAACGGTCCGGCTCAAGTGCCCTTTGAGATTGGTCCCGGCCAGTTCGGCGGCCTGCTTGGCAAAGACTTCGACCCGATGGTCGTCGGCGACGTCACGACTGGGCGACCACCGGTTCCGGGGCTGACTCCGATCGCCACACTCGACAGTCAACGTCGCGGCGGTCGAGCAGAATTACTTTCTCACCTTGAAGCATTCGCAACCGACGCTGGTACCGAGTTTTCGTCACCCATGTTCGACATGCAGGCACTGTACCGGCAGGCGTTCGACATGCTCGATCGCCCGGAAGCTCGCGAGGCTTTCAACCTTGATGCCGAACCCGCCGCGCTGCGAGACCGCTACGGTCGACATCGGTCGGGCCAGGCCTGCCTGCTGGCCAGGCGGCTCGTGGAAGCTGGCACGCCACTCGTCACCGTCGTGTGGAATCATTCCAACCGTGGACAGGACAGGTACGCGGACGACGAAGAATTCGGCTGGGACACGCACAACGACATCTTTCAGGTCATGGGCAAGCACCTGCTTCCGAAGTTCGACCAGAGCTTTTCGGCGCTGCTTGAAGATCTCGACACACGAGGTTTGCTTGATGAAACCCTTGTCGTCTGCATGGGCGAGTTCGGTCGCGCGCCGCTGGTCGCTCTGGAGCCTCGCTTCGATGGAGCAACTCCTGGACGCAAGCACTGGGCAGGGACGTACTCGATCGTTTTCGCTGGAGCTGGAGTGACGCCGGGATGTGTCGTGGGAAAATCAGACCGCCACGCCGGATACCCTGTCAGCAAAAAGTTCGGCCCCTGGGATGTGACGGCAACAATCGCTCACGCTCTGGGCATCGATTCTGCCGGCCATTTCAAGGATCTGACAGACCGGCCTTACGTCATCAGCTCTGGTACACCGATTTTCGAGCTGTATTCGGGATAAGTGAGCCGCACATCGAAACCTGAACCTGTGGAAAGGATTCCTATGAAGGATCATAAGCATGCCGGCCGGCACGTTCGTCGCGCTCTTTTTCGCCGACACTCGGCGCCTGGAGCGGCACCTGGAACGGTGGAAACGGATCCGACTGCCCAGAAACCAGAGATTCGTATTCTCAGTTACGGTCCAGACGAGCTGAAAGAAGAAAGTATCCCCGGCGTTTCACGAGTCGAGCCACTCCTGCGCCGGCGACCGATCACCTGGGTCAACATCACCGGGCTGGGTGACAAGCGAACGATTCAGGAACTCGGCCGTGTCTTCAATCTTCATCCACTCGCGCTGGAAGACGTCGTCAACGTTCACCAGCAGCCCAAAGCTGAGTTCTACGGTGAGGCGCTTTTTCTCGTCACACGAATACCTGTCTCTGGCCCGCATCTCGAAACAGAGCAAATCAGTATCTTCGTCGGAGACGACTATGTATTGACCTTTCAGGAAAGGCACGGCGACTGTTTCGAGCCAATTCGTGATCGCCTTCGAGAAAGTCGTGGTCAAATTCGTTCTGAAGGACCGGACTATCTCGCCTATACGCTGCTCGACTCGGTCGTCGACGCATGGTTCCCGGTTGTCGAGCATTACGGAGACACGCTCGACGAAATCGATCGACAGATCACCGACAATGAAGCCACAAACGCCGTCTCGCAACTGCACACCATCCGGCACGAACTGGTCCGAGCTCGACGACTCTTTCTTCGTCAGCGGGAAGCGTTGGGGATTATGAGGCGGACTGACGGGTCGGCAGAACTCGTCAAACCGGAAACCCGAATCTACCTGCGCGACTGCCAGGACCACACGACTCAGATCATCGACGCCATCGACACGTTCCGCGAAATGTGCTCGGACCTGCGTGAGTTCCACTTCTCCCAGGTCACTGATCGCACCAACGAAACAATGCGAGTGCTGACGGTCATTGCCACCATTTTCATCCCGCTGTCATTCTTCACAGGTTTGTGGGGCATGAACTTCGACTCTGAGTCCTCGCCGTGGAACATGCCCGAATTGCAATGGCAACTCGGTTACCCGTTCGCGCTGGGGGTGATGGCAATGATTGCCGGCGTGATGCTGTTTTACTTCTGGCGAAAGGGATGGCTGAGATAGCCGTCTGGCCGGTCGTGTGCCACTGGCTCTGTCTGTGCTGCTTTGCCGCAGGGTGCGTCTCGCCGCACCATCAAAATCTGAAATCATGAAAATGAACGGCTCAACAAAGCGGTTCGTTTCGGTAGGCTCGGTCGAGAATCTGCATGGTGTGCAGAACCGGGATGCGTTTTCCAAAGACAACCTTCGACAGGTGAGTTTCGATCTGCGTCATGCAGCCGATGTTTCCCGTGGCGACGACGTCGGGTTCGGTCGAAATGACCGACCGCGCTTTCTGATTGCCGAGTTCAGCGGCAGTTTCCGGTTGTTCGAGGTTGTAAGTTCCCGCCGAGCCGCAGCACATTTCTCCATTGGGAATTTCAACCAGTTCGAGGTTGCCAATTGAAGCCAGCAGTTGTCGCGGTTGAGACTTTACTTTCTGAGCGTGGGCGAGATGGCACGCGTCGTGATAAGCAAGACGTGTTTTTAAGGAAAGCTCGGGCGGAGCGACGATTCCCAGCTTCGCCAGAAAGACGCTGACGTCGCAGACTCGTTTGACGAATTCTTCAGCCACGGCCTGTTCAGGCTCGCCGCGAAGCCACAACGCGTACTCGTGCATGCCCGATCCGCAGCCGGCAGCGTTGGTGAGGATCGCGTCGACGTCCGCCGGAAACGCGTTTAGGTTCTGCTTTGCAAACTGCCTTGCCTGACCGATGGCTCCGGTGTGAGCAGCCAGTGCTCCGCAGCAGGACTGCTGCCTGGGAATGACTGTTTCAATTCCATTTTTTGCGAGAACTCGAAGCGTGGCAAAGTTGATATCCGGAGCGAGCACCTGCTGAGCGCAGCCGGCCAGCAATGCAACCCGACCTTTGCGCTCGCCTTCCGCCGGAAAAACTTCCGGCAGATGCTGTGCCGGAGGGAGCTCCTCAGGAAGCAGGTCGAGCATGTCTCCAAGTCGTCCGGGCATTGCCTTTCTGAAAATGCGTCCGACTCCGCCCAGCTTTGCCGCCATCCGGAAACGGCCTGGGTACGGCAACGTTTCAAGAATGAATCGCCGCAGTGTTTTGTCAATGACCGATCGCTCGCGTTTGCTTTCACTCGTCGCTCGAAAGGCCGTGATCAGTTCGCCATAGGGCACGCCGGAAGGACAGGCTGTTTCGCAGCCGACACAGCTCAGGCACTTGTCGATGTAGGGCTCGGCTTCGCCAGCTTCGACGTTTCCTTCCAGGACTTCTTTCATCAGGAAGATGCGACCACGTGGCGAGTCCATTTCCTCGCCATGAACCGCGTAGGTCGGACAGGCTGGTAGACAGAATCCGCAATGCACGCACTTCTGGACGGCATCGGCCATCGGCAGCCCCAGAGGGCCGATCTGATCAACGGGAATATCGTGCTGCATGAAAATGCCGTCGCAAGGTTTACAGGTTGCGTGAAAAGTGCGTTACGCCGTCGGTACGAAGTTGAGCCGCGAATCGGGATCGAAAACTTTCAGCAGTCGGTCGGCAAACGCCTGGCCTTGCCGAGGGCCTCGTTGAGGATCGCTCCAGCTTCCGGTCAAAGCCAGAGCCGGTCGCCCAAGCTGCTGGCACAACCGATCAACTTCGTCACGACCGACAGTTTCAGGAACGGCCAGCCAAAGGACGTTGCCACCGACGCTGTATCGACGAATGTTTTCAAAGCTGACTGTGGTTAGCAGTGACTCTGCCTGAACAACCTGAGCGGGCGAGACCGGCAACTTGATGAGCTGATGATTCTCGGGCACCCAGCGAAACTCGCGAACGTCGCTCCAGAGTTGAGCGTCATCGTTGCCGCTGAGCGTTTCGATTTTCACGTTCGACTCGGCCTGCAGCAGCAGATTGCGAACTCGATCAACTCTCGACGCGACTGCCGCGGAAAGACCGCCGAGTCTCAGCCAGAGTCGACCGGACGGTTCGAGGTCCAGGCATTGCAACTCTTCCTGAGCCATTGCGAGTTTAATCATCGCGGCGTTGCCGACTTGAATTCCCGAAAAGTCTGCTCGAATGGTCGTCCACGTTTCAGGGGTCGGGAACACTTTGAAAGTCAGTTCAACCAGCACGCCCAGACGGCCGAGCGATCCTGTGACCAGTTTCGGAATATCAAACCCGGCAGCATTCTTAACAACCTTGCCACCGCCGAAGACGGCTCGACCTTCTCCGGTGACCATCTTCACGCCGAGAATAAAGTCTCGAATCCCGCCGTAACGAAAACGCCCCGGCCCCGAGAGGCCGCTGGCAGTGGTGCCTCCGAGCGTGGCTCCGGCTTCAACGAATGGCGGATCGAAGGGAAAAAGTTGCCCGTTCTTTGCCAGGGCGTCGCGAATCTCGGAAAGCGGCGTCCCGGCAAGGGCGGTGAAGGTGTACTCACTGGGTTCATATTCAAGAATTCCGCTCATGCCCGACGTGCCGAGGGTTGCTCCGTCTGACAAGGCGGGCTTCGTCCCCGCTCCGCACACTCGAATGTGCTGAGACGTTCGGACGATGTCCTGAAGTTCCTGGATGTTGGTCGGCTGGTGCATGTTCAAGGTCGCGTAGAAAGTTTTCAGGAGAGATCGGATCGTCGAAGAGAATTCAGTCCCGGAAAATGACACCCTGTTTTTCCAATGGGTGAGCACCGCGGGTTAACAAGGCAGGAGCCGTCGCGGCAGGCAGCTTCTTCCCTCGATTGGCCAGTTCCTGAGGATCGACCGCTCCCTGGAGCCGGTGCATGAATTCAATGTCGTCCTCGCCGTACATTTCGCCGAGGTACATTCGCTTTTCGAGTCCGACGCCGTGTTCACCAGTAATGGATCCGCCCAGTCGGATGCACAATCGAATGATCTCCCCGGAAAGTTCTTCGGCCTTGTGCAACGCTCCTTCTTCGCGACCATCGAACATGACCAGCGGATGCAGATTGCCATCGCCCGCGTGAAAAACGTTAGCCACTCGGATTCCGTATTCCTGACTGAGTCGCTCGATTTCACCGAGTGCTTCAGCAAGTTTCGTCCGAGGCACAACGCCGTCCTGCACGATAAAGTCTGGACTGAGCCGACCGACCGCCGAGAACGCACTCTTGCGGCCCTTCCAGATTTTCAGACGATGCTCGTCGTCACGTGCGGCTTCAACAGTGTAAGCGCCCGACTCTTCGATCACTCCGTGCAGCAAGGGCATCTCGGCATCGACTTCGTCGGTGGTGCCTTCCAGTTCGACGATCAGAATCGCTTTGGCATCTTTGGGATAACCAGCGGCGCTGGCGGCCTCGGCGGCGTCCATCGAAAGTCGATCCATGATCTCCATCGCGCCGGGCAGCAGTCCTGAGGCGACCACCATCGCGACGGCATTTCCCGCCTTTTCCAGAGAATCATAAGCCGCCTGAAGCGTGTAATACTTTTCCGGTTTGGGCAGCAGACGCAGCGTGACTTCCAGAGCAACTCCGAACAGACCTTCGCTGCCGATGAACATACCTGTCAAATCCGGACCGACCGATTCCAGACTATCGCTGCCAAGCTCGACAACCTGACCATCAGGCAGCACCGCCTTGATGCCGAGCACATGGTTCGATGTCATCCCGTATTTCAGACAGTGAGCACCGCCCGAGTTGAACGCGACGTTTCCGCCAATCGTGCAGACCGGGCCGCTGGAAGGATCGGGGGCGTAGTACAACTGGTCGCCCGCAACGTGCTGAGAAACTTTCAGATTGATAACGCCCGGTTCGACCACAGCCACTCGCTGCTGCGCGTCGTATCGCAGAATCCGGTTCAGCCGGTTCATGGCGATGACCAGGCCGTTCTCGATGGGAACCGCACCACCGCTAAGACTTGTTCCGCTGCCTCGCGCGATAAACGGAATTTCAAAACGATGACAAAGCTTTACCGTGTCGATGACTTCCTGCTGAGTTTCCGGCAGTACGACTCCGCAAGGCCTGGCACGGAAACACGTTAGCCCGTCAGATTCGTACGGCGCAAGCTGAGCGTTGTTCGTCAGAATTCGGTCCGCCTGATAGATGCGGCTCAGTTCGGCGAAGAACGCAGCAACATTGTGTGACGCGGCGTTTGCGGATTCGGAACTCATCGGTGCGAAGATTCCTCGACGAAACAAAACGGTCCATCAGAATGCGAATGCCCCTGGGACGCGAATGATAGTCGAGCGTTGTCACGGTGTCCCCTTCGCAGGTCGCTTGGATTCGCCTCGTTCGATCGCAATGATCCCGATCAGTTTGCACCTGGAAAGAATGCACTCAGAAAAAATTCGGTTTCCGCAGGCTAAGCTCCGCCTGACGGGACCGGGAATTGATAAACGGGAATGCTGGCGTCGAAACTTCGTCTGGCAGAGTCTGATCTACTCGAAACTGAAGAAAGATTTTCACATGCTGAAAGCCGCAGTCTTTTCACTCAATGGAGAAGAGGGGCCACACATCGCGACGCTCCGGAATGCGGGCTTCGAACTCGTTTTCAAGCCAGAAGGCAGCGACCTGTGGCGGGAAGATGACCTGATCGCGGCGATGGCTGGGTGCTCAGCCGTGATCGCTGGTTCGGAGCCGTACACTCGCCGGGTGGTTGAAAACTGCCCCGAACTGCGAATCATCGCGCGGAGCGGCGTCGGCTTTGACGCCGTCGATCTGGAAGCCTGCAACGAGAAAAGAATCCTCGTCACCACAACGCCTGGCGTGAACCATCACGCCGTCGCGGAGCACACCATCAGTCTCCTGATGGGAGTTGCACGCGACTTCCCGAAACAGGATCAGCACGTTCGGTCCGGGCAATGGATTCGCCGTGCGTTCCCGCGGGTTATGGGTACGTCGCTGGGCATCGTCGGGCTGGGACGAATCGGGCAGGCGGTGGCGACTCGTGCCCGTGGCCTGGGAATGAACGTCGTCGCGTACGATCCCTTTGCGAACAAAGAATTCGCGACCGAGTGGCAGATCGAACTGGTCAGCCTCGACGACCTTTACTCGCGATCGGATTACGTGTCGCTACACTCGCCGTCGACGCCCGAAACCGTTCATATGATCAACAGGGAATCACTGGCAAAAATGAAGCCAGGTTCCGTCCTGATCAACACGGCCCGCGGATCGCTGATTAACGAAATCGATCTGGTTGCGTCGCTGAAAAGCGGGCACCTGCGAGGAGCAGGCCTGGACGTTTACGAAGTCGAACCGCTGCCGACCGACAGTCCGCTGCTGGAACTGGACAATGTCCTGCTCAGCGGTCACATCGCGGGGTTGGACATTGAGTCTCACAACGGGATGTTCGGCATGTGTGGCGAGATTATCGTCGCTCTTTACAAGGGCCAGTGGCCAGCTGCCGAGTGCCTTCAGAATCTCCCCGGCGTAACAGACTGGACGTGGTAAGTTCGGCTGAAAAAGAGTCAGCGGCACCGAATCAGAAATTGCTCGCCTGGCGTTTTTCTACTGCCCTGGTTTCTTCTTCGGGCGAAAGGCGACGAGGCGAGCTTCGTTCGTGGTGAGGAACGGGCCTTCGATCAGGTCGATGCAGTACGGAATGGCCGGGAAGACGGCATCGAGACACTCACAGATCGCCTTCGGCTGACCGGGCAGGTTCACGATGAGTGCTCCGCCTCGAATGCCGGCTGTCTGTCGGGAAAGAATCGCCGTGGCAACTTTTTCGAGCGAGACCTTTCGCATCAGCTCGCCAAAGCCGGGCATCATTTTTTCGCAGACGGCTTCGGTCGCTTCCGGAGTAATGTCGCGTTCTGACGGGCCGGTGCCGCCTGTCGTGATGACCAGGCAGCAGCCTTCCTGATCGCACAGTTCGATCAACGCCTGCTGGACGACGGCCGGCTCGTCGGGAATAACTCGCGCGACGGGTTCCCAGGAGGATGAGAGCACTTCGCCGAGGTAATCATGAATCGCCGGGCCACCGCGGTCTTCATATTCACCTCGGCTGGCTCGGTCTGAAACCGTGACGATTCCGATTCGGGCGGTCGATGGTACGTTTTCGTTGTCAGGCATTTGCTTTGCTTCCGAGTTCAACGTTTCAGGTGAATGACCACTGGATGGAAGCCTTGAAGGCTGGTGTGATCTCAGAATTGATTCTCGACAGGTCAGGCCCAGATGATCGCCGAGAGACGCAAATGTTTCAGGCGAGAATCAGCGTCTATCGGCGGTCAGGTTAAAGGATGGAAAAATCACTCCGGGCGGCTCTTCCATTGCCACCATTCAGGTTGTTCGAAGATGTCGCTGACAGGAATCGTCAGGCCGGCGAACAGTGGCTGATCAATTGAGTCATCGATCCAGGCAGCCCCGGATGTCAGCACTTCGTCACGATGGAGGACGTCGACGTCGTCGGCTCCAGTGTGAACCGCAACTTTCAATTCCATAGGGTCAATGACGATGGAAACGGGAACGCCTATGTTCCGGTAATGAGCAATTCTGTCCGGCATGTTGCGACGTCGATCGATGGTCGAGGCAACCTCAATGACAATCGCCGGCTTCGTGTCGGTGACGACCTTGTCGGTTTCGTCCCAGCGGTTACCGGTTACGAAGTAACTGACGGCTGGGTTGATGACGGTGTCGGGGGCTCGCTGGACGATGATGCCGAGGTCGAAGCACGCGTACCCAACCTGTTTTTCCTCGATCCATTGGGCCAGAAAACGCGACAGGTTGCGGATGACGTTTCCGTGCGCGTCAGAGGGTTGCTCAAGAATGACTGGTTCGCCCGCGATTAATTCTGACCAGCGGCCACCATCGGGGAGGTCGTACTTCTGCTCGGCAAACTCTTCAGCAGTCATGATTCTCTGGATCATTGCGAGATTGAATTTGGAGTTCGAAACGGGGAAATCGGATATCAGACGTCCGCGACAGCAGGAGCAGGCTCCTCTTTCGAGCGGACTTTCATATTGAGAAACTCAACGAACAATGAGAACGCCATCGCGAAATAGATGTAACCTTTTTCGACATGGGTGCCGACGCCTTCGGCCAGAAGCATCACGCCGATCAGCAGCAGGAAGCTGAGTGCCAGAACTTTCAGCGTCGGATGAGCCGAGACAAAATTGCTGATACGATCGGCGAAGGCCACCATGACTCCGACGGCAATGATCACCGCGGCGATCATAATGCGAACGTCGTCGACCATGCCGACGGCGGTGATGACCGAATCCAGTGAAAAGACCAGGTCAAGCAGCGCGATCTGAACCAGCGCCGCCGTGAAGGTGATTGGAGTCCCGGAGCCCGTGAGATGGTGCTCGCCAGCGATCTGTTCGTGCATTTCTTTGACCGTTTTGAAGATCAGAAACAGACCGCCCAGCAGCAGGATCAGGTCGCGACCGGACACCGTTCGAACTTCGGTCAGCCTCTCCGCTTCGTGATCCGGGAACTGGGCGTTGGCGGCGACTTCGAACCAGGCATCCGGCGCACCGATGTCGGTCCACGCAAAGACCGGTGAGGTCAACTGCATCACAGCGCTGATCCCGAAGAGCAGACCGATTCTCATCACAAGAGCGATCAGAAGACCTGTTCGACGTCCGGCGCTGCGCCTCGCCTCGGGCAGCCGATCGGTCAGGATGGCAATGAAGACGATATTGTCGATGCCGAGCACGATTTCCATCGCGGCCAGAGCGACCAGAGCAATCAAAAGGTCCATTGGGAATTCCGAAGTAACGACCGGCCTGCAAAGAGTCTGCGACTAACTCATCGCAAGTCGACCGGTTCAAAGGCCGTGAAAATGGCTCGTACGAAACCAGAGCTGTCGATCCATTTACCACTCTCTGGTTTTCATGGGTGGCGGGATGCTGCAAACTCTATCGCTATGAGAGGCAAATTCCAGGCAACATCCTTCCTTCCTGAACGGCTTGTTCAAATGTTAGAACACGCCTTGCTTGCTGCTGTCTTCGTATTTTTTTTCATTGTTGCTTCCAGTTCCTCGAAGTCGGCAGAGGTCAGGCAGGGAGTTTCTGACCGATCGGTCACGCCAGTCAGTAAGGCGACGACTCGGGAGAAATGTTCAAACGATGTCGAGCCAGCTTCTCACGACGAAGCGCGCGTTGAGGCATTGCTTTCGGCACTTGATCCGACAGGCCGACAGGCGTCGGCGGCGGTTCCGATCCTGCTCGATTCGCTCCGTGCCCGTCAGAGTAAGGCCGGGCTACGGGAACGCTCAGCCATGATGCTGGCGAGAATCGGCGAACCAGCCAGGAACGCAGTTCCGGTGTTGATCGAAATTCTCGACCGGTCCGGTAAAGCGAGATCGTCCGAGCCGGTCGCGTCTGGTGCAAAAGAAGTGTCGACCGCTGCGAACACCAGTTACTGGTGTATGAAAAGTCTTGGTCGGTTCGGCCATGTTGCTGCCGATGCCGTGCCGAGCGTCACTGTTTTTTTAAGATCGCCAGAAACGTCGTCACAACTGCGAGTGCTGGCTGCCGACACACTTGGGCAGATCCGCACTTCAGCAGCGATTGGTGTATTGACCACAGAACTGATGAAGCCGCGACGGGCCAGCGACTACGAATCAATTCTTCTCCGACAGACGATTATCGACGGACTGGCTTTCGCCGGACCATTGGCTGTGGGAGCGATTCCGGCGTTGGGGCGGGCAACCGAAGACGACAACGCGGATGTTCGTCGCCGGGCCTGCGACGCGTTGGGGGCGCTGGGACCTCGAGCCGAAGGGGCGATGAACTCTCTGTTTGAACGATTGATTCTTGACGAGAATGCAGCGGTCCAGGATGCAGCCGCGAACGCACTCGCCCAGGTCGGAGATCCCGCCGTTGCGTCGCTGGTCGATCTGCTTGAACGCGGCAGTCCGGACGTTCAATGGCAAGCGGCAAAGGCGCTCGGACAGGTCAGGCCAGCCGCGAAGTCAGCCGTCGAATCTCTCAGACAATCGTTCGACAGTTCGTCAACAAAGGTTCGCATCGAAGCTGTTGACTCTGTCTGGAAGATTTCACGAACTCCGCAGATGGTGGCGGCAGCTCTGGTGAAAACTCTGTCGGACGATGATCGGCAGCTTCGCCGTCGCGCGGCAGGTCTGCTGGTTGAGTTGAAGCCGCTGCCTCGCGACACTTCCGTCGCACTTCAGAAACTCGCCGCAGACGGAAACGCTAACGAACGCCGGGCGGCAGCGTACGTGATTCAGGAACGCTCCCGGCGAGCGGCTCAGCAGTAACGTCGATCAACCCCCACGAACACATGACTCGAAAAACTCTCAGCGAAATTTCTCCGTCGGCTTTGGGGAGACCGCAGGACGATCCACAGTACCAGCGTGAGCTGACTTCGTATCTGGCGGAATTTCTGACACCGCACCGGAAAGGTCTACTTCAGCGTTTAATCCTTGAGCGGACTCGGCATCTGACTGTGGTTGTTGAGGATATTTGCCACGCTCACAACACCAGTGCCTGCGTCCGAAGTTGCGACTGTTTCGGCATTCAGGATTTCCATGTCATCGAAAATCGCAACCGCTTTGACGTTGCGGTCGACATCGCTCGCGGAGCGACGCAGTGGCTGACAATGCACCGCCACAACTATTCGGAAAGTCAGCCGGACAGCACGCGGGCCTGCATCGAGAAGTTGAGAGCCGATGGGTATCAGATCGTGGTGGCCAGTCCGCACGACGCTAACTGCGATCTCGAAACGTACGACATTTCAAAGCCGACGGCGTTGCTGTTCGGAAACGAAAAGGAAGGCGTCTCCCCCAACGCGATGCAGCTGGCGACGCACATCATGCGAGTTCCGATGTACGGTTTTACGGAAAGCTTCAACATCTCGGTGGCCGTTGCCGTTTGTCTGCATCATCTCGTGTGGAGAATGCGACAACTGAATATCGACTGGCAGCTTTCCCCGAATGAACGAGAAGAACTGCTGCACGACTGGGTACGGATTTCGACAGGACATCGCTTGAAGGCTCTTGTAAAACGCTTCGTCGACGAACGATCGAGCGGCGGCAGGACGACTCAGCACGAACCCTGGCCCGACTGGAACACCGTTCTGGCAGTTCACAATATTCATTCGACCACTTAACATTCCGCAGTCCCATCCGGGCGAACATCAGATTCTGATAACCCGTGACCAGGAGAGCTGCGATGCCTTTTTTTGCCATTCCGGGAACGTACCACGTCAAAGGTCTCTCCCCCGACGGAGATTCGATCCGCTTCAAGGCAACCGACCCTGATCACTGGAAGCTGCTTGATGGTCCGGCTGTTCGAGTTGATTCAAAACAGCGAGCACAGCTTCGGCTGGAAGCAATCGACGCGTTGGAGACACATTATCGAGCGGGCGGCAAAACCTGGCATCAACCGAAAGAACTCGCCAACGCTGCAACTGATCGATTACTCGAAATGGTCGGCATCAGTAATGTTGTCTGGCCGGCGTCGCGATACCGGGTGGCGTCAGCCGACGATGGAACTCCGGGGTACATCCTGAGTCGCACGACCGAGAGGTATCGACGTCCAGTCAGCTTTGCGTACGCAGGCAAGTGTCCTTACAAGCCAGGAGCCGCCGTTAATCTGGACGCACCGAAACTGCAGAAGAGTGTTAACTTCAGAATGTTGACGGACGGTCTGGCTTATCCGACGTTTTACGAAGGGCTTTTTTACGACCTTCGCAACGACCTGGCCAAAGCAACGGTACAGGCTCGCCGTCGCAAAAAGGGCATCTGGAAACACGACAGGTCGGCAGCGTTGATACTGAAGGGAACCGAGTCGGTCACTGATGATCATCCGATTTTTCCAAAGTTGTTTCGCCGCCTCATGACGCACTATGGCGAGAACGGCACGTTCGACAACTTCAACGAGTACCTCGAAAGGCGGCGCGAGAGAACAGTGATCGTCTCCCTGGTCCACTTCACCCATTTCGATAATCAAATCGAGCAAACGAAAACGCAACTGAAGCTGGTTCAGCCCGTCGAGAACATGGTTTTTCCTGGCTGACGCCGGATCCTGTCTTCAACGGCAAGTGGTGTCCGAGGTGTCGTGGTTGACCAGACCTTGATGCCTGCGGTGCGTTTGGGCGAGTGAGTGGGTGTCCAGACTTCGAGCGCCGCGTCGCTTGAAAATCGCAATAAGACCGGGATGACAGGCTGGGCATGTGAAGTGGCTTGGCGCGAGCATCTCGGGCTGTCGCTTTTTCGCTCGCCGATAAGTCACCGTCTTCGTGCAATTCCCGGAGCTGAATCGCGGTCAGGGGTGACAATCAGGTGCCGCGTCGCGGGCTTACGTTTCGCGGTCCATCCATCGCCCCTCCGTTCTCTGAGTATCTGAATGAGCGAACCCCGAAACCCGAGGTATTACTCGCTGGACGCCTGGCGCGGGCTGGCCTGCCTGATCGTTGTGATTTTTCACGCCAACATCTACGGAGCAACGCCGGAGCTGGTCGAGACCGTTCGGGCCGGTGAGGCGAGTTCGGTAAGCGAATATCTGCTCTTCCTGACGACGCGATTCTGGTACGGAGTACCTCTGTTCTTTGTAATTTCAGGGTATTGCATCTCAGCTTCGGTCGACCGTCATCGTCAGCAGGACAGCTCGGTCAAGACCTACTTCATGCGGCGATTCCGCCGGATATTTCCGACGCTCTGGATATTTCTAATCATCGCCCTTCCGCTGACAGCGGCCATCGGAATGCTGGCCCCCCTGCTGATGAACGACGGAGTTCAGAGTTTCTGGGCGCCGTGGTGGTTTTCGAGCTGGCAATGGCTCGGCAGCCTGACTCTGACCGAAACCTGGCGATACCATCTGGTTGGCGATACTCGCAGTCTTCTGTTCGGGCATCTGTGGACGCTTTGTTACGAGGAGCAGTTTTACGCCGTCACTGGCCTGTGCCTGTTCCTGACTCCGAAACATTTCTACCGGTCGCTTGCCGGGATCACCGCGATCGTCGCTGCATTGACGGTGCTTGTTCCCAGCCACCCGGCGTTTCGAGGTTTCTTCATTGACGGTTTGTGGCTGCAATTCGCGGCAGGAGTAGGTGTCTACCAGGTTCTGATTCACGGAACCCGAAAGCAGTCCTGGATTCTCGTCGGCGTTCTACTGGCAGCCTCACTGCATCAGCTGCTTCAGATGAATTCGTACTGGGATCTGGATCACCACCTGCACGAGTCGAACGTGGTTGCCTTTCTGTTTGCAATCCTTCTGGTGAGCCTGCACCGGTTTGACGCGACGATCGCGCGGCAGCATCTGGTGGCTCCGTTCACAGGTTGTGGCCTGGCCTGCTACAGCATTTACCTGGTCCACGCACCGATCGTCAAAGGGCTGTCACACGCATTGTATCTGCTGGGCTTCACCTCACGACTCGACACGCTTCTGGTGACAATACCCAGTTGCCTGGTCGTTTCGGTCGTGCTGGGAAAGATGTTCCATCGCGGCGTCGAGCAGCGTTTTCTAAATTCGTCGTCCGCGACGACGCCCGTTCACGCTGTCGATTCGAATTCGTCGACCTCGACCGAACCTGCACCGATCGTCAAGCCGGCGATGGTGTAAAGCCCTCCCTGCGCAGCTGCCAGGTCCATTGCCCGAAGTCCGACTGAAGACGATACTCAGCGTCCACGTTACTTCTGATCGGAACGTTGTCGGCTGTCGCCCTGTTAAACCCGGTTCATCGTTTGCTCGATGAGGGGCGTCCCCACCTTCGCTGAGACGTTCGGCTTTGAAACTGAGGACCCGCCATGCTTCGAATCGTCAAACTGACATTGTGTGTGACTGTGCTGGCTGTTTCTGCGTCGTCGTTCGCAACCGCTGAGGACACCAAAAAGGCAGATGAAAAGAAAGCGCATCCCATTTACGGCCAGACGATGAAGTCTCTGACCGGCAAGGAAACAAAACTTGCTCAGTTCCGCGGCAAGGTCATGCTGATTGTGAATGTGGCCAGCGAGTGCGGAGCCACTCCGCAGTACGACCCACTGCAGGGGCTCCACAAAAAGTATGCAGAGAAAGGGCTGGCTGTTGTCGGATTTCCCTGCAACCAGTTCGGCGGTCAGGAGCCGGGAACGGAATCCGAAATCGCTTCTTTCTGCAAGAAGAACTATGGCGTCGAGTTCGACATGTTCGGAAAGATCGACGTGAACGGCGACAAGGCAGCGCCGCTGTTCAAGTATCTGACATCCAAAGAAAGTGGTCTGGAAAAAACCGGGCCGATCCGTTGGAACTTCGAAAAAATTCTGGTCTCCCGCAATGGTAAGCCGGTGGCAAGATTCGCGACGGGAGTCAATCCGGATTCGGAAGAAGTCGTCAAGGCGATCGAAGCTGAACTGGCTAAAGAAGCACCGAAGAAACGCGAAAAGAAAGCCCCAAAGTAGTCGTCGATACCCGACGCTGACTTTTGTCGATTCCGGGCCGTCTCCCTGTTTACAGGGAACGGCCTTTTGATTTTGGACGAGCCTGATTACTGCTTCGCTTGTCCAGAGACCTGGCCGGTAACGGCTCGTGCAGAGCAGCGTCTCTGCGCGAACTTTCTCACGAACGTCACTGACGCCTGACCGGTTACTTACTCGCGTGGCCGGACTCGTGACTGAATGATGACGGAGAGTTGACTGTGAAAGCGCTTGTTAAGAAAGAAGCGGCTGTTGGGCTGTGGCTCGAAGATGTTCCCGAGCCGGAAATCGGAATCAACGATGTGCTGATCAAGGTTCATCGAACCGGCATCTGCGGCACCGACGTGCATATTTACAAGTGGGACGCGTGGGCCAGGAAAACGATCCCCGTCCCGATGACCGTCGGCCACGAGTTTGTCGGCGAGGTCGTCGACGTCGGTTCAAACGTCAAGGACTTCCACGTCGGTGAAATCGTTAGTGGCGAAGGCCACGTCGTTTGCGGCTTGTGCCGAAACTGTCTGGCCGGGCGCCGGCATCTGTGTGCTCACACAGTTGGCGTCGGCGTCAACCGCGAAGGAGCATTTGCCGAGTACATCTCTCTGCCAATGACCAACGTGTGGCATCACCATGAAGGGATTGACTGGGATATTGCGTCGATTTTTGACCCGTTTGGCAATGCAGTTCACACAGCGCTGTCATTTCCGGTGCTGGGTGAAGACGTGCTGATCACCGGGGCCGGTCCCATCGGCCTGATGGCGGCGGCTGTCGTTCGACACGCTGGCGCACGACACGTTGTTATCACCGATGTGAATCCCTGGCGACTTGATCTGGCGAGGAAACTGGGAGTCACTCGCGCAGTCAATGTGCGAGAACAGTCTTTGACGGATGTTCAAAAAGAGCTTGGCATGGCGGAAGGCTTCGACGTCGGACTGGAAATGTCCGGCAACCCGTCCGCTTTCCAGGGCATGCTGGAAAACATGTCGCATGGCGGCAAAATCGCGATGCTGGGAATTCCGGAATCGGAAATGTCGATTGACTGGAACACAGTGGTGTTCAACATGCTGACCATCAAAGGGATCTATGGTCGCGAAATGTACGAGACCTGGTACAAGATGACGGTCATGCTGCAGAGTGGCCTGGACATCAGCCCGGTGATCACGCACCGTTTTCACTACTCCGAGTTTCAGCAGGGCTTCGACGCGATGCTCAGTGGCAACTCTGGAAAAGTCATTCTTAACTGGACCGACCAATGATCGCCGGGCGATTGCCGACGACGACAGAAACGAATTCGAAGGGCTGAGTTATGTACGGCGGTTTTCGCGAGTATCTTGCCGGTCAGTTGGACGAAATCCGCTCACGGGGACTCTGGAAGTCGGAACGACTGATCGAATCCCCGCAGGACGCTCATGTGCAGCTCGGTCAGTCACAGGGGTTGCTGAATCTTTGCTCCAATAACTACCTGGGACTGGCCGACCATCCGGAAATTATCGAAGCCGCTCACAAGGGGCTTGACCGGTGGGGGTACGGGCTGGCGTCTGTTCGATTTATCTGTGGCACGCAGAAGATTCATCGTCAACTGGAAGCTCGGCTGAGCGATTTCCTGGGCACAGACGACACCATTCTTTACTCGTCCTGTTTCGACGCGAATGGTGGCCTGTTTGAAACGTTGCTCGGCTCAGAAGACGCAGTCATTTCTGACGAGCTGAATCATGCGAGCATTATCGACGGAGTCCGGCTTTGTAAGGCGCAGCGGTTTCGATATCGCAACAACGATCTCACCGATCTGGAAGCAAAGCTGAAAGAAGCAAAGGCGGCCCGGTTCCGGCTGATTGCTACCGATGGCGTTTTCTCGATGGATGGTTACATCGCGGACCTGGCCGGGATTTGCGAACTCGCCGACAAGTACGACGCACTGGTAATGGTCGATGATTCTCACGCCGTGGGTTTTGTCGGCGAGAATGGACGCGGCACCCCCGAGCATTGCGGGGTTGGCAACCGAATTGACATTCTGACCGGCACGATGGGCAAGACGCTGGGAGGAGCCAGCGGCGGCTACACCAGCGGTCGACAGGAAATCGTCGATTATCTGCGGCAACGTTCGAGGCCATACTTGTTTTCCAATTCGCTGGCGCCGCCGATCGTGCAGGCAACGATCAAAGCGCTGGAACTGGTAACTCAGTCAACCGAACTTCGCGAGCAACTCAGAACGAACACAGAATTCATGCGTAAGGAGCTCGCGCGGCGTGGTTTTGAAGTCCGTGAAGGCGAACATCCAATCACTCCAGTCATGCTGGGCGATGCCGAGCTGGCGGCAAAATTTGCCGACTCGATGCTCAAAAAAGGCGTTTATGTAGTCGGCTTTTCGTATCCCGTCGTGCCAGTCGGACAAGCTCGGATCCGCACTCAGATGTCGGCGGTGCATTCGCAGGAAGACTTGAACTTCGCTGTCGACTGCTTCGAAAAGACCGGTCGCGAACTGGGAGTGATCTCCTGATTCTTTCCAGGCAGGAGCCAGAGTCCGTCGGCGGCATCTTCGGGCGACTCATAAATCCTGGGAGCAGTGCTGACACTGAGGTTTGGCAGCCTCAGTCGTGCGACCGCAGTGAGGGCAACTGAGCGTGACGCCGCGGGCGACGGGAGCAGCCGAGTCGCCATCGCCCTTTTTGAACAGACGAGTGATGATCAGGACGACAAAAGCTCCAGCGACCAGAACGCCGATGAAGAGCACTCCGATTCCGAGAAAACTGACTCCCACTTTGATTTCTCCTTTTCACCAGACGCCGACTTATTCCGATCCGCCGTTGGAACTACTGCAACTCTTTGCCGCACGACTCGCACGTCTTCCGACCAACTCGGGTTTCCCGACCGCAGTGGAAGCAGTTCAGGCTGGCGTTCTGAACTTCGACCGTGCCAAATCCAAATCCGACGGCAAAAAGGATCGCGCCGCAGACAATCGCGACGAGGGCGACGGTGCTGACCACTTCTTCGAGCATCGGAATGAATGGAACCATGTGACATTCTGCCTATAAGAGCGGTTGCCAATCCGCTATCGGCCTGATGGCGTTCGTGAATTATGTGGAGTTGAATTCTGCGTTGATCGGTTGATTGACGCGAGCGCTCCGCGTTCAGTGTGACAGGCAGCGTTCCGAATTCGCAACAGGGAACAGTGTCCACAGCACGCGATTCAGAATGTGGTGTCGCTCGTGAGTGAATTCAGGAATCAGGTAAAAGGTGGCATCGGGTGAGAATCTTCGGCGGCGGAGCTAACATGGCGGGAAAGATTTACTCATCCAGCAGCACCCTTCAGCGACCCTCTGTTCGCTGTCGCCACTCAGGAATTCGGGGCCGGTCATGTTGAATCGAGGCAGCGTTCGGAGTCTGAGGTTTGCCGTCAGTTTGACAGCGGCACTTGCTTCCGTCGTGGGAACTGCCAGGCAACCAGCATTTGCCGACACGTTTGAGTATGTCGACGAAAAGGGCGAGGACCAGAAAATTGAAGCTCGGTTTTACGGTTCCGGGCAAGGGGCGATCGCTCTTGAAAAGGGAGACGGATCGCTAACGATTATTCCTCAGGCGGCGCTCAAAAAGCGAACTCCCGGCGATGATCCTGCGCCGATGACACCACAGGAAATGCTGACTCGGCTGGAAGGTGAGTTCGGCGAAGACCTGTTTCGCGGGCGAGTCGAGAAGCAATATGTGGTAGGGGTTGTGCTGACCGCTCCGCTGCCGAAGACCTCGGAACGTCGTGTCGGAGCCAATCTGCTGAAAGCCGCTCGCTACATGAGTGGGATCGAAACCATGTTTCAGCGATTCTGCAAGTCGATGAAAGTCGATCGGGAAGATCCAAAGTTTCCACTGGTCGTGCTGATCTTTGAAACCGACGACGACTTTAATGAATACACAACGAAACACACGGGCGGCCAGGGACTGTCGGCAGAGAATATCGCGGGGTTCTATTCGCCGCAGACAAACTATCTGTACGTGAGAATGAGCGAGTGTTACTCGTTCGCCACGCCGCTCCACGAAGCGATCCATCAGCAATGTTTCAACACGCGGGTTCTTTCGCGGCTTGCCCCGTTGCCCGTGTGGTTCAGCGAAGGGATCGCGACCGGTTTCGAAGGAAACGGTGACCGCGTTCAAAGTGACCCGTTCAAACTGAACGCAGCCTACGTGAAAATCATTACGCAATCCGGCGGGTTGCCGCGGCAGATGTCATGGAATGATGTCGTAACGACGGATCAGGTGTTTCGAGGCGACATCTTTGCCGGCTCGGCTTACGTCCATGCGTGGAGTATGCACTGGCTGCTGGTCAGCAGGTTCCGAACGCAGTATCCCGAGTATTTGAGATATCTATCGACGCTTGAACCGTTAGCTGAGGAATCAACACGAGTGCGTTCCGCTAAGTTTGAAGAGATCTTTGGAGCGACTCCAAACGCCATTCAGGAAGAGTTCGGCCCGGCGTTTGAGGCGGCAATGCGACGCTTCAAACCGCCGCAGGGCAGCGAAGAACGCCCCGGAACGATCAGTCGAATTTCGAATCTAGCTGGCGTCGATGCTTACGCCGAATCCGACGGTTTCAATATGAAAGTGCAGGCTCAACTGAGAAACCTGTCACCGATTCGCGAAATGTCCTTTGTCGTAACCGTCGTTTCTGATTCGGGCAGCGTTGCTCAATGGTTTCTTCCGGAGATGAAGATCAATGAGTTTCAGCTTCTTGAACCGAAGCTCGTGCGAGGTCGAGGTTTTAATGTGATGGTCCAGTCAACTCCGACAGACAGTGACACCGCCGCAAGCTGGCGTCGTGGACAGTTACCAACTCTCAGGTTGCGGAGGTAACCCCGTGGAAGTTGCTATCGGAAGTTTGCTGGTCGGCCTGGCGTGCGGAATTCTGCCGTTCGGAGCCGAAGAACATTACGGTCGCGGCGTCGATTTCATCGAGGCTGACATTCGAGACAAACTGCGACACCTGAGAGTGTCCGCAAAGAATCTGCGATGGTGGCTGCACGCGTGGTCGGTCTTTGTCGTTGTGACATTTTTCACACTCAGCGTGGCGTTCTCGTCGGTGCCGCTCGCGCTGACGGTCTCGTGCCTGCTGGTCTGTCTGCCGTGGTACATTGTCCGCCGGAAGGCTGAGCAGCGGCGGCAGATGATCGAAGACCAGCTTGCTGACGCCATGGTTTCTCTGTCGAGCGCGATCAAGGCAGGACTCTCGCTGGCGCAGGCGCTCGACATTCTTGCTCAGCAGACTCCGAGACCAATCTGCCAGGAATTTCAACAGATCATTGGCGAGTACCAGCTCGGAAAACCAATGGAACGCTGCCTGGCGGAAGCAAGAAAGAAACTTCGCAGCGAAAATTTTGCTCTTTTTGCGGCGGCGATGGAGGCCAGTCGGGACAGCGGTGGTCGACTCAACGAAACCGTCGACCGGATCGCGCATTCGGTTCGTGAATTGCAGCGTCTCGAACGGAAGATTAACTCAGAAACAGCACAGGCCAGAACGTCGGCCCTATACATGGCTCTGGCCCCGGTTTTTGTCCTGGCCGTTTACTATTTCGTAATCGATCCGGTTAACACCGAGCGATTGTTTACGACGTTCGCCGGCCAGGTCATGCTCAGTTTCGCCGTGATTCTGAACGTGACTGCCTGGTTGTGGGCACGCCAGATCCTCAACCCGGAAATCTAGAGCACTTCCAGCATTCGTTCTCAGTGTTCTGCATGGAGTGCGGCAAATGAAACAATGGCTGTTCCGGGCGCCAGCTCCTGCACATAAACTCATGAAAATGATTCAGGGCCAGCCTTGCTGAGCGAGACTCTGGCAGGCTGCTTACACTTTTGACGCTGCGGTTTACCGACCAATAGTTGGCAACCTGGCCAACTTGTCAGAGTTCCGAACCCATCTTCACACAATCCTGGTGGTTGTAAACTCGTTCCTGCAGGAAATTGCCGATAGAATCCCGCAACTTTGAGGTTTCGGGCGTAGCAGGTTCGCCTTTCCCTGGGATCTCTGCCACGTTGCGTTTCTGCGTTCAGTTGAACTCGAAACGCGATCCTGTCTGGCACGAACAGTTTCGCTGCATTATTGAGAGTATTACTTCCTGCTCAGTCGTTGCTCTCCGACTGTGCGATCCAGGTATCGAAATTTCACCGACCGTTTTTTGTTCCGGTCGCAGCTTTCCTCAAAGGTGTTTTCCATGCGTCGACAGTTTTACGGGCTTGTCTCTTTCTGCTTAGTGGTGGCGCTGATTGGCTGCGGCGATAAGGCGAAGGTCGAACCGATCGAAACAGGGGCAGGATCAGCCGCGCTGCCTGATTTGAACAGCGATCCTTCCACCAATGGCGATTCGACAGCCGATCCTGCCAGCAGCTCGAAAAGTGGCTCGTCAGAAGCCCCGCATAAGGGACATTCTCACGCCAAACAGATGGAAGGTCGCAAGACGTTGGATGGCAACTGGCTGCTGGCCTTTCCACAGCTTGTACCACCGCAGCAGGAAGGTCAGGAATTTCAGGCCGGCGAACGAGCCGTTCTCCTGTTCAACATTTCCGGGTCGGACAGTGATTCGCCGACGATTTCAGCGATTACCGGTCGCCAGGGGCTTGAACAGATCAAATTCCAGGATCTGCAGATCAAAGATGGTGCAATTCAGTTTCGAACAGAGAACTCACAGGGCGCCAGAGTTTTCGACTATTCAGGAAAACTTGTCAGCGGCCTGGTCCTTGGCTCGACGTTGTTCGCAGACGGGAACCTTGCCGTTTCAAGATTGCTGCCGACGGAGGAAAAAACATTCGCCCGGATCCCAGCGATGATTCCTCTGCCGGAAACTCCGGTCTTCGTCCAGCTCGGCACGTCTCCGGTTCCGGACGAAGACACCCGGGCCTTCGTTGAGATGATTCCGATCAGCCCACTGGGCCGGATGGCGTACCTTCGACTGGTCAACATGACGGCAGGGAAAAAAGCGTCAGCGCAAGAACTTGAGAACGTGATCAACGAGTTCACTGAAGCGATGACCGACTGGGGCGATCGCGTCGTCATGTACAGCGAGTTTGAATCGTTCAGCGCCGCGACGATGGCCGGATATGACGTCAACTGGTGCCTGGCTAAGGCGGATGAACTCGAAGAAAAGTTGAAGAACAGCGAGGATCTGAAATCATTCGTGGGGCAGCTTGCCGGACTTCGCACCCAGATCAAGTACCGACAGACGACAGAACTGCTCGGATCGAAGGAAGAAGCGGACCGTGTCAAAGGCCGTAAGCTCGCCCAGGAGTTTCTGGAGAAATCTCCGTTTGAGCCGATTCTTTCGTCACTGCTGGCTGACGACGCCAGGCTTTATGGAAGCAAAGACGACGCGATCGAACGTTATGCCGCACTGGTCGCGCTGCCAATGCAGGAGCGAATGCTGCAGCAGGTCTGGTCGAGTGAGCCCGTGCAGAGAATTCTGCCGACCGAACGGCTCGCAACTCTGTGGAAGGAAAAACATGGCAGCACCGAGGGGCTCGATGAGTATCTCGCTGCGGCCTACCAGAAGGGCCTGCAGAGCTTTATCGATCCACCCGTTGAGTCATCCCCTGACGACGCCGGCCAGCACGTCGTTCTGGTGGAACTGTTTACGGGAAGCCGATGCGCTCCCTGCGTGGCTGCCGACGTCGGACTGGAGGGGATCGAGAAGACTTATTCAAAATCGCAGGTCGTCACACTCCGATATCACGTGCACGTTCCCGGTCACGATCCTCTGACCAATGACGACTGCGAAGCTCGTTTCCACAACTACTACAAAGCACCAGGCACTCCGAGCATGTACGTCGATGGTCACACTCTAAACGGAGTGGCAGGCGTGATGCCGAATGCTCCGCAAACGTATCGCGGCCTGCGAAACGTGATCGACGAATTGCGCAAAGCAGCCAGTACGGAGGAGCCAAAAGATGCGGCTGCTGAAAAGACTGAATCAACTGCTGACGCCGAGAAAGCTGAAACTGAAGACTCCGCGAAAGAACCGGACGGCGACGGTAAGGCTGCGAAACCGGACGAAAAATCTGCCGAAGAAGCAAAGCCGAAACTGACGATCGAACTGAAGGTATCCAGACAGCAGGATACGATTCAGGTTTCGGCAACCGTGAATGGAGTAACGCCAGAAACTCCGGGCGTGCGACTGATGCTGGCACTGGCCGAATCGGGTATCAAGTACGAATCGTTCAACGGAATTCGCCATCACGACATGGTCGTTCGGCAGTTGATTGGCGGCGACCGGGGAACGAGCCCGAAAGATGGCGTGCTCACTTTCCAGGGAACAGTGAAGGTCAATGAGTTGCGAGACCGGCTCCACTCTTATCTGACAGAATTCGAGGAAAACCAGGGCGTTCAGTTCACATCCATGCCTCTCGACCTGGCGAATCTGTCTGTCGTGGCGTTTGTCCAGGAAGTTGAAACCCGGAAGGTGCTGCAATCGACAATTGCTCCCGTGACTGGCGCTGCCGGAAATTAAACCGACCGTCGTCAAAGCAACCGCGAAACTGCATTCTGATCTGAACGTCAATCGAGCGATTCCAGTGTCGACTATCAATCCGGTCTGATTGCCGGATGGGGAAGGGAAGCCTGATGCCTGCTGATCCAGTTTCTGTAGGTGATCTTCAATGTGGCACCGGCCATCCGTTGCTGTTCATCGCTGGCCCGTGCGTGATTGAGAGTGAAGAATTCATTCTCGACGTCGCAAAACGGCTCGCCGAACTGGCTGCGGACCTGGGAATCCAACTGGTCTTCAAGTCGAGCTTCGACAAAGCCAACCGGACGAGCATCCATAGCTTTCGCGGCCCGGGGCTGGATCGTGGCCTGAGCATCCTTGCAAAGGTGAGAGAGCAAACCGGACTCGACGTGACGACGGATATTCACGAACCATCGCAGGCCGCTGCGGCCGCGAAGGTGTGTCGCATCCTGCAGATCCCAGCCTTCCTCGCTCGGCAGACCGACCTGATTCAGGCCGTCGCTGAGGAGACCGCGAAGAACGGCGGAATCGTCAACGTGAAGAAGCCTCAGTTCATCGCTCCTGAAGACACGATTCACATCGTCAGAAAATGTGAAGAGTCAGGAAACTCCAACATCCTGCTGACCGAGCGTGGCACAACGTTTGGATATGGTCGTCTGGTCAACGACATGCGTTCGATTCCGGTCATGCACGCCACGGGTGCACCGGTCGTTTTTGACGCGACTCACAGCGTTCAATTGCCGGGTGGAGCGACCACCAGCGGACAGCGTGAAATGGTTCCAATTGTTGCCCGAGCGGCCGTAGCTGCCGGCTGTCACGGAGTCTTCATCGAGACTCACCCCGATCCTGATAAGGCCATGAGCGACGGCCCCAACATGGTACCGCTCGATCAGATCGGAACCCTGTTTCAACAACTTACAAAATTAAGGCGAGTCGTCCTTGAGTTCGGCCAGAGTGCTGATTCAAACTGACAAAACGCGCAGAGGCTGCGTTGATCAATCGGCATGACAGCAGACTGGAACAAGCTCTGCGCAGTTCCGCGAATTCGGGCGTTATTTGCGGAGTAATTCCAAGTTATCGATGTTTAGAATCAGAAACAGCAGCAAGATGAATTCAGTAGATCAACCAGTCTGGAGTCGAGTGATTTCGATCCTGTCGGCAAGCTCTGGCATCGCGATGTGCGGCGTACTTCTGCTTCTGGCAGGTTGCAACAAGAAAGTCGCAGAGCCTGTCGGTAACGAGGTGCAGCCGGAAGAAACAGTCGTCATTTCACTGGAGACGACATTTCAGGGATTGTCGCCGGGCGAGTTCGAAATCAACGTCCCTCGCGACCTGCCCACGTCGGACATGGACGAGTGGGGGCAGGAAATGCTCGCCGACATGGTGGATCCGGAAGTCGACGAGAAACAGCTTGCCGAGACCTTGTCAAAACTTCTCCCAGCCGAGGTTGTCGAACGGGTTCTCCGTCGCCAGTTCGTACTGCGAGATTCGACGCACATTCGAGACTGTCTCTGGGCACGGGAAGTCGCAGAGTCCGTGGCAGCCGAGGCAAAATCCGAACTGGATTCAGTGGTCGATCTCTTCTACTTCGTCGTGAACACGATTCACGTTGTGCCGGTTGCCGACTCGCTGCCGTTCGGCCCGTTCGAATCAACTTTGTACGGGACGGGAACGGCTGAGGATCGTGCCTGGGCATTTGCGACGCTGCTCCGGCAGCGCCGAATTCCGACAATGGTGTTTGTCGATCCGGAATCCGCCGCTGAGCAGAAAGATCCAGCCACAAAGAATCTGCTTGTCGGGGCACTTTTGAACGATGCGATCTACCTGTTCGACGCTGGACTGGGGCTGCCCATTGCAAGTCCCGCCGAACCTGCCACCAGCGTCCTCGTTCGACAGCCCGCAACTCTGAATCAGGCACTGGATAACCCAGCCGTTCTGGCGAACATGGGAGTCGGCGAAACAGCACCCTACCCGATAACTCTGAAGCAGTTCAGGACGCTGCAACCACTGATCATTGGCGATTCGAGTATCTGGTCCCGTCGAATGGAAGGTTTGCGAAACGGTCAGCCCGTCGATGTAAAAGCTCTCGTCTTTGACGCACTGGTGTCGTGCGGACCGTTTGAAGGTCTGGTCGAAATCGTTTCGAAGCACCTTTCGAAAGTGCAGCCAGAATCAAATGTCGGGGTCTGGCTTTACCCCGAACAACAGCGGGAAGCACGAGAGTCAGTCAGCAGAAACGACGATCAGTCAGCGCGCCTGGCCTTGCTGAATGACACCTTCAAAGTTCCACAGCCAATTCGAGTCAACTCGAAACTGGATGAAACGAATCCGGGCCAGCAGAAACTGGAGTTCCAGTTTGGAGCATCCTGGGGCACGCATCGCCGAGGCCGCATTGATCAGGTCATGGGGCGGCCCGAGCACGCGATTCCAGCGTTCCTGAAGGTTCAGGACTGGCGAACGATGCCGCCATCACCGGACGACGAACCGGTTGATCCCCGCCTGAAGGCGCTCGCCGAACAGCAACTCCCTGATGACGTGAAGACACGGCACTTGAATGCCGCCGAAGAAGCACTCTTCTGGCGAGCACAATGTCAGTTGCAGAAAGGAGCCTACTCGTCCGCAGCCTCCGATCTGGAAAGTTATCTTCGTCAGCTGCAATCCGGGCCAAGTCCTTATCCTGGGCAATTCAGGGATGAAGCCAGCTACCTGGCGGGCTTTGCACTGGCCATGTCAGGAAACAGTCGTCGCGGTGCAGCGTTCATGAAGAACGTCGATCCGAAAGGGCCACGCTACGACGCGTCGAGGTGGCTGGTTAACCGCTGGACAACGCAGCCAGACAAGGCCGAGTGATTCGCGGGAAGGTAACCGGCGTGAATCACCTTCGTCGGCGAAATCGCTTTCAGAATTCCTTTTCAGTGTTCTTCACGAGAGCCACAAAGGAACTAATGGCTGTTCGGGGCGCCAGCTCCTGCACAGAAACTATTAGAATGGCCTAACGGAGTCTCGACCGGGAATCGAGGAACGCTCCCAGCACTTTCTGATACGGATCAGCAGTGGTCATCTTCAACCGATCAATGCCCATCCCCGCACATTGCTTCTGCAAAGCTTCGCAGAATTCCTGGTACTGCTCGACGTAGAGTTTTCTCAGTCGATGAGGATCGACCAGCATCCGGTGTCCGCTCTTTTCAAGACTGCGGAACTGGGTCGGGCTGCGGAATGGGAATGTTTCTTCCTCAGGGGCAACCACCTGCAGAAGAATGACTTCGTGCCGCGCGTGTCGCATTCGCTTCAACGCAGCGGTCAATGCTTCCATTTTGTCGAAGCAGTCGCTGATCACCATGATCAGACTGCGGCGAGGAATTGTCGGCAGTGTCTCGCTGATGACTTCTCCCAGACTCGTTTCCGCACCAGGCTGACATCTTTCCAGGGCGGCGGTGAGCTGCTGAAACTTTTGAGGGTTCGTCCCTGGTTCGAATCTCTCGCGAACCTTCGTATCAAACGCAATCAGCCCCACACCGTCCTGCTGAGCCAGCAGGAGATACCCTAGAGCCGCTGCCAGTTGTCGAGCGTAGTCAAACTTGCTGAGCGTGCTCTCGCCGTAGGCCATGCTGCCTGAGCAGTCCACGAAGAGGTAACAACGCAGGTTTGTTTCGTCTTCGTATTCTTTGATGTAGTAGCGACCGGTCTTGCCGTAAGCCCGCCAGTCGATGTGCCGGATTTCGTCGCCGGGGTAATACTTGCGGTGCTCGACAAACTCGACACTCGCCCCCTTAAACGGGCTCTTGTGCTGCCCAATGATGCAGCCTTCAACGAGCAGCTTCGCAACGACCTCCAACCGACCAAACTTTGCCAGCGAGGTCGGATCATCAATTGGAACTGCGTTGTTTCGTTTGGCCATCGCTTACCCCATTGACTGAGCAGGGCGGGCACTGCCACCGTTCTAATTTTCCATCAGCGAAAACCAGTGTCGATCAGCATTTCTTGAATTTCCGGCGTTTACTCTGGCCTGTAGTTTCGTCAAACACGAGCGATCCAGATTTGGGCCTTCGCATTGCCGATCGAAACGGGTTTGACGTCGCTTGCAGCTTCACCCGGTTCGATCGACTCGGCCAGCGTTTCGTTCTGGATGTAGTCTGACCATTCGGCGACGGCCGTCGCGATATCCGACGAGTCCGACTGAAACTGCACCTTGATCCGATCCTGAATCTGCAGGTCGGCGTCTTTACGAAGCTGCTGAACCTGACGGACGAAGTCCCGAGCCATGCCTTCGCGTTCGAGTTCCGGCGTCGTGACCGTTGAGATCGCGATCTGGATTCCGTCTTCGTCTGCACAACTCCAGTCGGAAGCCTGTTCCGTGCTGACCATGACGTCGTCCGGGCCGAGTTCAATCTGCTCGCCACCGAGTTCCACTGTCACGGACTGGCCGGAACGCAACGGAGCAAGGATGGCCGGATCGAGCTGCGGCAGTTCGGTGCGGATGACTCCGAGCAGTTTGCCATGCCGTGGCCCGAGCGTTTTCAGATTTGGCTTGAACGAGTAACTCACAAGGTCGTCCAGGTTGTCGGCGCTGGTAACCTGCTTGATGTTGAGTTCTTCTTTGATGACATCGCCCAGGTGCTCGACCGCTTCCCGCTGCTCGGCTGTTGAACACGCGAATTTCAATTCGGCGAGTGGCAGGCGAACTCGCAGCGTTTTCTCTTCGCGAAGTTTGTGACCGAGTTTGACAACAAGCTGAGCCGTCGCCGTTCGCAGGTTGAGCGTCGGATCAAGCAGCGATTCGTCAGGCATTGGGTATTCGCAAAGATGGACGGACTCTGGTGAGTCGGCATTCGAGCCTCCGACCAGATTCTGATACATCCGCTCGGCCATGAACGGGGTCATTGGCGCGAGGGCCTTGCAAAGCGTGACCAGCACTTCGTAGAGCGTCTGGTAGGCGGCGGTCTTGTCAGTGTCCGACGCATCTTTCGATCGCCAGAAGCGGCGGCGATTGCGGCGGATGTACCAGTTGGTGAGGTCGTCGAGGAAGTTCTCGGCCGCCTTGCAGAAAGCCGCGACGTTGTATTTCGGCATTTCTTCCTGAGCGACCTGCAGGACTGATTGCAGATTGGACAGGATCCAGCGATCGATCTCCGGCCGGTCGGCGACGGGGATTGTTTCGGCGGTCGGATCGAACTCGTCGAGCCGCGCGTAGTTCACGAAGAAGGCGTACGAATTCCACAATGGGATCAGCACGCTGCGGCGGGTCTCGTCAGCCGGCTGGCTGGTGACTTTGCAGCAGGGCACGCCTTCTTTGGTTTCGCTTTGCGGGCCTTCCGGAGTTTCCAGCGTCACGTGCTCGTCAGGATGCCGCGTTCCGAATCGCAGGTCCGTCGCCGGATTCTGCGCGAGATACATCCAGCGCATCGTGTCGACGCCGAGTTGCTCGGCGGCTTCCTCAAACCAGATGGCCGTGCCGTCCGACTTGTGCATCGGCTGGCCCTGCTCGTTCTGAACAAGCCGGTGACCGAGCAACGTCTTGAACGGTCGCTTTTCGATCGGGTCGTCGGTCTCGTCGTAACGCATCATCGTCGAGAGAGAGAGCATCGAGTAGAACCAGTTGCGGAACTGGCCGGGGAAACACTCGGTCACAAGATCCGCCGGGTACCACTTCTGCCAGTCGTCGCGATCGTGGTTGTAGTGCATGGTCGAAAACGGAACGATGCCCGCGTCGAGCCATGGGTTGCCGACGTCCTCAATGCGGGTCATCAGGTTGCCGGTCTTTGGATTCTTGATTTTGACGCCGTCGATCCACGGTCGGTGAGGCGTGTTGCCTTCGAAGCCGTCCCAGCCTTCAACCGCTCGTTCTTTCAGTTCAGCGAGCGAGCCCATGACTTCGAAGTCGCCGGTTTCTTCATCCACCCAGATCGGCAGCGCGAGACCCCAGAAGCGTTTCTTCGAGACCATCCAGTCGCTCATATTGCTGAGCCATTCGCACTCGCGTTCCTGCCCGTCGATGCTTTCCGGCAGCCATTCGATCTGCCGAGTGACGTCTTTGATTTCTTCCCGCCAGTCCATATTGATGAACCACTCGTCGACCAGGCGAAAGACAAGTTCGTCGCCCGTCCGCCAGCAATGCGGATAGATGTGCGGGTAAGTTTCGACGTTGACCAGCAGGCCTTTTTCTTTGAGCTTCTCAAAGACGAGTTCGGCCGTTTCCTTCGTGATCGCCTCTTTGCCGGTGAAGTCTCCAAAGCCTTCGCCGTACGTGCCGTCCTCTTTCAGCGGGGCGATGGCGACGAGACCATGCTCGGCTCCCATTTTATGGTCGATGTCACCGCAGCCCGGCGCGATGTGGACAATGCCCGTTCCCTCGCCAGCGACAACGTGAGCGGCTCCGCGAGAATCACGGCCGCCGTCGATCACTTTGTGACATGAAACGCCACAGCGGTCTTCGAGTTTGTCATCAACCGGGTAACCGCCGGCCTGTTGTTGAACAGGCAGGTCGTCGAACGGACCGTCATATTCCCAGCCGACCATCTCGGCACCTTTGACCGTGCCGATTTCCTCGAAGCCGCCGTTCTCTTTGAAAATCTGAGCCAGCGTCTTCAGCTTGGGAACGTCCTTCGGCCACTGCCATTCCGGGCGCCCGAAGCCTTCTTTGAACTCACGTTCCAGTCGTTTGAAGTTGAGGTTGTCTTTCGCGAAGTAGTAAACCGCTCCGTCTCGTTCGGCTTTGATCTTCACGTAGTCGAGGTCCGGGTTCACGGCGGCCGCGACGTTGCTGGTCAGAGTCCAGGGAGTCGTCGTCCAGACGAGCAGAAATTCGTTTTCGACAGGCTGTGTGCCACTGGCTCCGCCAGTGCCATCGTCGCCATTCTGAAGGGCACTGGCAGAGCCAGTGGCACACTTCTTCCGAATCGGGAACCTGACGAAGATTGATTTGTGAGTCGTCAGCTTGCGGCCTTCGGCGATCTCCATCTGCGAGTACGCACTGCCGCCTCGACCGGACCAGGGCATGACGTCGTGGCCCTGGTAGATTTTTCCTCGCTCGAAGCATTTCTTGAGGAACGTCCAGATGGTCTCGTTGTTTTCGGTCGAGAATGTGAAGTAGCTGCCGCCCCATTCCGGATTGCCGAGTCGTTCGACGAGCTGGTGCGACTTGCCCTTTTCCAGTTTGCCCGACGGAGCGGTGAACTCAACTTCCTCGTCGGTGCCCATTTTCTCGGCGAGCAGTCGCAACTGATCGGGATCGTCCCAGTCCATCCAGTATCCGAGTCGCTGCGACTGCTCAGTCTGTCGCGCGGCGAACTGGAGAACTCGGCGTTTGCACTCGTTGACGAAGTTGTCGATGCCGTACTCGGCGACGGCGGTTTTCGTCCCCAGACCGAGCTGCTTTTCGACTTCGACTTCGACCCACAGACCCTGGCAATCAAACCCGTTCTGGTATCGCTGGTCGTAGCCCATCATCGCGAAGAATCGCTGATAGGTGTCTTTGTAGGTGCGGCCCCAGGCGTGGTGGACACCCATCGGATTGTTGGCGGTGATCGGCCCGTCCAGGAAGCTCCAGCGTTTCTTTCCATTGTTCTGTTCGCGAAGTTTTTTGAAGATCGAATTGTCTTCCCAGAACTTCAGAACCGAGTGCTCACCGCGGACGAAATCGGCGTCTTTAACTTCCTGGAACATGCGTGCTGGTATCTATCAAGCTGAGGTATTGTGTTTTTAATGACTGATTCACGTGCTGCGTCGCGTCCCCTGAAAAGGGGCTCAGGTTGCCGTGTCGCCGCTAATCAACTCTTTGTACATGTTAATCCTGCTGGTGACTTCCGGCTCAGCCAGAAACTCCAGCACTCGATCCTGCAATTCCTGCGGATTCCCGCTGGAGACGGGTTGTTCACCATAAAAGTCGAGACTTATGGGAACACCCGTCGGCGGGACATAAGCTCTAAACAAGGTGTCCTGAACTTTGTGCCCTGGAATTCGCAGAACAACGTTCAACTGCTGGCCCAATCGAGACGGGAAACCCGGTTCGACGTCTACTTTCAAATCTGAATTCGCAGAACCACCTGTAAGCCAGTTTCCCAGTTCGTCGGCAGTTTCCCGTAACGTGCGAAAGGCTTCCAGATAGGGAGCACTTTGGGCGGTGTTTCCCAGAGTTGCTCCGAGTCTCGTTGCGAAATTCGTTGGATCGGTTGCCATGATGCATTTCCTCAATCTGTTTCGGTTGGAAAAGTCCTGGCCTCTTTGTGGCCGATTCGCTGATGTCAGAATACCGGATGGCAGTCGTGGCAACTTCCGAAGCTCCCATGATATCGCGCCCCGCTAGACTACGTCGAACCGGGCCAGTATCGGGAGATGATCCGAACAACCGTGGAAATCGCCCGGAGCTGCTTCCTTCCACTTTTCCGGTCGAAGAACACCAGTACGAGTGTGTCTCGCATTGACACCAGTTTCCACGTGAAACTCCACCGAAGACTCCTGCAATCTCAGCGGGCCATTCTTCAAAACACGCCCGGATACCAGAATGTGATCGAGAAGGTTTACCCCGCTGTCACCGTGACTCGATTTAGGTCTTGGTTCCTCATACCCCTGTTGTGACGCGACTTCCCAGAGATCCGGCTCTGACATAAACCGCCACGCTGTGTTGTAGAGGTATGCTGGCGTGGCACTTGACCACAACGCGCCACTGAAGTTTCTTTGAGCACGCAGTCGCAGTTCACCGAACGGGGGTTCAAACGGCTCGGCGTTGAAATCTCCCAATGCAATCACACTTGTTGTTCTCTGCTCACTGGCCAGTCGTTGTCCGAGCCAGTCGGCTGTTTGCAACCGATCATCGCCATCGGTGATCGGGGATGATGGAAGACGGCTCTTCCAGTGATTTGTAACAAGTAACACGCGTTCGTGGATCCCGACCAGGTCACACTCAACGATCATGCATCTTGGCCGAGCAGCAGTCGTTGGTCGTTGCGTATCCACGATGTTCAACTGAGCGACTCGCGATGATCGCCCCAGCAACCCAATTCCCGTTTGAGCATTCGATCCGGTCGAAAGCCCAGGCGGTGCCCACGCTTCCAGAAAATTCCCACCGCCAAAAACTTTCTTAGCAACCTCCTGATGAATCCTCTGCGAACCAACCTCACCCAGTGAAAGCAAATCAGGGCCAGCATTGCCAAAAAAACGTTTGATGACGGCAGCGAGTCGGTCAATCTTCTCGTCCAGTTCGCTCACCGATTGTGGCCCGCGAGAAACGACATTCGGCTCGAACAGGTTCTGCACGTTCCAGAACGCGACTTTAAGTTGAGACCCCGGCACGTGACGTTTTCACTTTCTGCTTCAAGAGTCAAACGCACAACGCAACTTCGCAGTCCCAATGAATACACAACGACACGACACCGCTGCACCCGATTCGGTACGCGGCATCGACGGGCGTTTGAGAGCGGAGTTTTATCGAATCGAGCGGGCCGATGGAATTCGGCGGCAAAGTAAGCGTTTTGCAGGCTGGGACGTGTCCCAGCAAGACTCTCAAGCTGGGACACGTCCCAGCCCGCAAGATACGGCCCGAACACTCAGTACGACTCGACATCCGAATCAAACACCGACAGCAGCGGCTGTTCAGGGCCGACGGCGGCCAGGCGGTCAAGTTCGGCTTCAATCAGAGCCAGCCGGGAAGAAATCTGCTGGTTTCCGGTAGACCATTGTTCCTGCCAGTCGACGGGTTGCTGCTTCGAAGGCTCGGTAGGTTGGATGTCGGTTTCGGTATTGAGCTGGATGAGGCAATCGCCCAGCCGGCTGGTTGCTCGTGCCTCGAAATCCGGGTCGGCGATTCGCAGATTCCGCATGAGTGACTCCGGTCGATGATGATCTGAATGATGTAAATTCGGGATGAAATTCAATGTCGGATGGAAGTCGGGTCATTGGGCCGTGTGGAAAACTCCTGACGACCGTTGCGACCAGAACCGGGTTGACAGAGGAAGAAGAGGGGGAACTTCAAGAGCTTCAGGTGGGACTCGTCGAGCGAGCTGATTCCTCGTGACTCTGTCAAACTGCCGAGCGAGTCAGCTCGGTGACTGCAGGATCGACCGTAATTGCTGACCGCTCGGACGGCAGTTCTGGATTCATGAGGCGGGCGAAGGAGCTGACCGCTTTCAATCTGCCACGTGTCTGATCGGCGAGGCCGGATGCAACTCTGTAGAAAATGACATCACTGTGGGAATCCTGGCTGAGATTGCCGGTTCCAAAGAAGGCGCAAAACGAACAATCGGTACGGCGTGAATCAACTGACGCATGACTCCACGGGCAACACCCGCACGAAGCTACGGCAAGTACTCATCGCCCCACAACTGGCCAATTGCCTCGAAGAATTCGTCGCGACTTTTTCCGCACAAGTGCATTCGAGCGATCACGATGGACGGTTTGTCTTTTAACTTGGCCCCAACAGCCGAAGTGCGGATTCTGCTCTGTCCCTGCCCACTCCAATGGACGGAAATGTAAAACTTGAGAACTTCCGCTTTACGGATCAAGAGTTTTGATGTGGTGTCTCGGGAGTCAAAAACAGCGACCTGATCAGCCGATACCTCTGTGGAATAAATGATTGGATCGGCTGTGCGGTAAATTGCATGCAACAGGAGAATGGTCAAAAAAGGGAGGCACCACGGCGCAAACGTTCGACCAAATTCAGTAATTTTCTCATCACCGCCACCAGTGAAACTGTCGCAGCAGATGTATCCTAAAACGGACATAAAAAAGAGAATTACAGGAATAGCAACAACCATCGAATCAGCAGATGATCTTGTGATTTTTCGCATTTGTGCCATCCACGATTTCGATGCGTCGAGACTTACCCTAAAAGAAACGATTCACTGGCCGACCGCAGTCACTGTCCAATGGCGATCACTTGTCTGCTCGACGGTGCTGGCGGGCCAGCTGAGCGACTGCATCAGCTCACCCATTTCCGCGAGCGTCAACGCGGCGTGGAGCGACTGCCGGAAAAGTTGCTGCTGTTCGTCGTTGTCGTTTCCTGCGTGAGCCTGCACAAGAGCCTCGACCTGCTCTGACGAATCCGGACGCAGAAGATCTCGGACAAACAGCAGTCCGCCGGGTTTGAGAATTCGCTGCATCTCACGGAGGCTGTCGATCGGCTCGGGAATGTGATGGACGATGCTGTTTGAGATCACCCAGTCGAACTCGCCATCGTCGAACGGCAGTTCTTTCGCGTCAACATGCTTCAACAGAATGCTGCCATGCAGCCCGGCGTTGCGAATGTTCTGCTCAGCCAGCAACAGCATCTCAGCAGCCAGGTCGATCGCCACGATATCGACGTTGACCGCCCGTCGACAGAATTCGATCGGAATCTGAGCCGTTCCGGTCCCCACGTCCAGAACCCGCAACCGGTTTCCCTGAAAACTGAGCTGGCCAGCAAACCCTGCTGCATACGCCGCGTTCAGCAGATCGTCGACGAACAATCGATTGACCGACGAGTGATCCATCGAGTCATAATCCGCCGCTTCTTCAGCGGTGTCCATGACTTCGGGTTCGAGCGTGCGAGGCAGCATGTGTGCGTTCCCTGAGCTGATGACGAAAATGACCGTCGCTATCGCAGCAGTCCGAACCACGGATGGCTCGGAGAAGTACAGATCGAAAGGATGCCACGATCAAGCCGATCTGCTTGAAGTGCTCGATCATGATCGGGCTGAACTCGTCGTAGTTGCAGGCGCCGCAGTTGCCCCAGGTGAGGCTGAGGACGTGTTTCAATTACTTCATCGCAGAGCCTTTCAGCTTCCCGCCGTTGGTTGTGATGATCTGGAAGTGATGGATTCCGACTTTCTGCCCATCTGTGTATTCCCACACGACCTTCTTGTCGCGAGTCACTTCGAACAGCTTCGGAGCACGGGGATCGGCACGGCCAGCGGCGTAGCTGGTGATGACGACGTTTCCGCTGGGGAGAACCTGACTGCCGCATGGATCCTGGAGCCAGTTGCCTGGGAGGTCGTCGTTAGTGAGAGTCCAGACCATCTTCCCTTCGGCGTCAAAATCAACGACTCGGTTTCCGTGAGTGCAGCAGACGAGCGTGTGTCCGTCTCCGTGCCGGATCGCCGTGAAGGGCCAGGTGTGGATCTTGTGTTCGGGGTCGTTCGGAGCGGTTGTGTCCAGCTTGCCCAGAATCCTGCCGTCGCTGGCATAGTGGAAAACGGCGAAGTTCAGCAGGTGCGGTGCGAGAAAAGTCCCGTCGGAAAGCTTACGAGCCATCCGCGTCTGCATGTGGTGGTTCTGCTTTTGACAGGCCAGCGGGAATTCCAGAATCACCTCGCCGGTAGCACTGATTTCGAGCAGTCTGGGATTGTTCCCCGCCTCGGTGATGACGAACGTGCCATCGGCTGTCGGCTGAGCGCTGTTGACTTCGCTTTGCGTGCCTTTCCAGATCAGCGTTTCCTTGCCATCCGGGGCGATGCTGACGACGGCTCCACCATTACGCTTCGACTTGCTCAGCGTCAGAATAATCGTACCGTCTTCCAGCACGTAACCGTCGCGAGTAGCGGCTGGATACGTCCAGCTCGCTTTTCCGTCAGCTCCCATGATATAGGTCTTCTGGCCACACGCGAGAAAGCTGTGCGTGACTTCCTGAGCAACCGCTGTGTTGCCAATGATGCAGAGAAAGAGTGTCGTCAGTAACAAATGAGATCTCATAAAGTGTCTACCTTTGGGACTTGGTTATTTCGACAGTAGTTTGGCATTTGCGACGAACGCGGCAGGCCTGCTGTTGTCGGCAATGTCTGCTGCGAACGACTTTAATTGTTCGTTGAGTTTCTTCACCACGTCCGGATGCGACTTGATGATGTTGGTTTTCTCGCCGATATCACTCTCCAGATTGTAGAGCTGCGTAGGCTTTCCCTTGTTCGTATGTAGTTTCCAAGTTCCGGATCTCACCGCTGCCAGGGCGTTTCCGCGATGGTAGAAGAACACCTCGTGGGGAGTTGACGCCTCGCCGGTGAGAGTCGGCCAGATGTCTTTGCCATCAATGACGCGATCTATGGGGATCGCGGCGCCAGCCAGCTTTGCAAAAGTCGGCAGCAGATCCATCGCCGTCATGAGTTCGTCGTTGGACTGGCCAGCCGGGATCTTTCCTGGCCAGCGGACGACCGTGGGCTCGCGCATGCCGCCTTCAAAGGTGGTCCCCTTGTTGCCACGCAACGGGCCGGGACTGGCGAGGAGCGAATTTTTCGGCGGGCCGTTATCGGAGGTGAACAGGACGAGCGTGTTGTCGTCGAGTCCGTGGGCCTTGAGCGCGTCGAGAATCTGCCCGACGGACCAGTCGATTTCGGCGATGGCCTGATGGAACAGCCTGTCCCGCGTTCGGTAGTCGATATTGCCGTCTTCCGCCTTCAGCGTCGCCACGACATCGTCCGAGACGTCCTTCATGAACGGGGGTGAAACGTGCAACGGGGCGTGGGGAATGGGATGCGGGACGTAGAGAAAGAACGGCTGGCTCTTATTCCGTTCAATGAATGAGACCGCGCGTTCGGTGATCCGCCTCGTCAGGAAGTCGGCATCTGGATCCATCTCGATGACCGTGTCATTTTCCAACAGTGGCAGCGGAGGGAACTTGTAGTGACTCTGCCTCGGGTGAAACGGGTGAATGTCGTGGCTGTAAGGAATACCGAAGAATTCATCGAAGCCCTGCTTCGTCGGAAGAAACTCGGGCTGGTCGCCAAGGTGCCACTTGCCAAAGATTCCAGTCTTATAGCCCACGTTCTTCAGGACTTCGGCGATGGTGATTTCATCGGGGTTCAAACCCTTCCGGTCTCCGGCGAGCAGTACTCCGAAGTTCGACCCCGTCGCCATGCCGATGCGCTTCGGGTAGCAGCCCGTCATCAGGCCAGCGCGTGATGGCGTGCAAACCGGGGCGGCCACATAAAAGCTCGTCAGCCGGGACCCCTCCGCCGCCATCTGATCAATGCGAGGTGTGCTGACGTGTTGCCCACCAAAACAACTGAGATCACCGTAACCCTGATCGTCCGTAAAGATGACAACGAAGTTGGGTTTCTCAGCGGCACTGAGTGACTGGGCCAATCCCAGGCATAAGAAGCTGATGAGGTGTAGAATTTTCACTTCTGACTCTTTCCTCGTCTGTGTCTTTGCGGTTGATTCGGATGTCTCTTCAGACATTCGGCCGCATTCTCGCTTGCTGTGGCCGGATCAGTCGTGCCCGATCAGCGTTCCTGCGGATCCACGAGGTTGATTTTTCGCTGATCTGTGCCGGTTGTGCGTACGTCCCCGAGTTCGACTCGGATTGCTTCAGCCTGCTCTTGCAGGCGGGCGACGACGTCCGGATGTCGACCCGCGACGTTCCGTTTCTCGCCGACATCGGATTTCAGATTGAACAGCCGCACTTCGTCGAGAGTTACGAAGCCTTTCGTCTTGTCAGGCTTTTTGGACCAGAAAGGCTGGTCTTTCGCAGTGCGTGGCAGGTGCAGTTTCCAGTCACCCCCACGCACCGCCTGGAGATTGGTTCCGTTGTAGTAGTAGAGAAACTCGTGAGGGGATTCGACCGTTTTTCCCTGCAGGACGGGAAGGATTGGTTTGCCGTCGATCGTTCGATCACTCGGTTGCTCGACCCCCGCGAGTTCACAGAACAGTGGCAGCAAATCCATGCTGGAGATGGTCGCGCCGGAAACCTGCCCGGACGGGATGACTCCCGGCCAGCGGAAGATGCCGGGCACACGATGCCCGCCTTCCATTGTGCAATACTTGCCGCCGGCCAGACCACCCGATGACCCGAACCTGGTCGGGCCATTGTCCGACGTAAAGACAACCAGCGTGTTGTCGTCGATGCCTGCATCCCGGATTGCGTTCAGAATCCGTCCGGTGCTGTGATCCAGTTCTTTGATGAAGTCACCGTACTTACCTTTCGTGGATGTGCCGACGAAGTCTTTGCTGGGCAACAGCGGGGAGTGCACGATGTGGTGCGAAATGTAGATGAAGAACGGATCGTCTTTCTGCCGCTTGATGAAATCGACAACCTCATCGGTATAACGCTTCGTCAGTTCTTCACAGGCCACGTTTTTCTTCTCAACTTGCCTGCCACGGTAAAGCGTGTTGTAGTCTGGCCCTCGATCTTTGGAGTAATTGCTGGGGATGCCGAGGTGTTCATCAAAGCCGGCATCAATCGGATGCGAACCTTCTACTCCCATACCCAGATGCCACTTACCAACCATCAGCGAGCGATAGCCCGCAGGTTTCAACAGTTCCGGGATCGTGATCTCTTCCGGCAGGAAGCCGTAGTCCTTGTACTTCGATCCCGGTGTTTCCTTCCGAGCAACCGGAATTCCACATCGCATCGGGTAACGCCCGGTGAGAAGTGACGCACGTGAAGGACTGCACACGTTGGCTGGAACGAAGAAATCCGTGCTGCGAAATCCCTCGGCGGCAAGGGCATCAATGTTCGCTGTCTGGACGCCTTCCCGGGCGTAACAACTGATGTCGCCGTAGCCGAGATCGTCGGCGAAGATGACCACGAAGTTTGGTTTCGCCGTCGCTGCACGCGGTGCCTGAGCCTCTGACGGTGCGGGTGCTTGCGTCGTTTGAAGAAATTCCGCCAGCACCTTCGCATCGAACTGGAAGTCATCAACGGTGATGTGACCCCAGCCGGTTGTTGAGTGGTCAACGATCTTGATAAACATCTTCCGGCCGACAAAGGGAGTGAGATCCCACGTCGCTTCCTGCATCACCTGGTCGTTCACGCCTCGGGCGAATTGAACCTCTTTGCCGTCCGCCGTGCATAGCGCGGCATAGGTGGATTGGCCTGAACCACCCCCAATCCGGAATGTCATTTTTCCGCCTTCAGGAACAAACAGCGGTGACACGATCACACCCGTCTGGCTGTCCATTCCGCGTTCAGCGTCGGCCGTGGATTCGAGTGTGGTCAGGTAGTACTTACCCTGCTTGTTGTATTCCTGCCCGTTCCTGAAGAACTCGGACCGGCTTCCGATGACGTGCCCGAACTGCCCTTCGATCACTTTCCAGGGCTCCAGTCTGCCCGACTCAAAGTCCAGCGAAGCGCTTCGAGTACTCGGCATGGCCGCAGTCTTTTTGGCAGCCTTGCCCGATGAACGCGGACTTTTCTGGCTCCCAGTGGCAAGCTTCGTTCTTTTCGGCGCGTAGGTTGCCAGCAGCGCACTCAACTCTTTCACCACGTCGGGATGATCGTTGATCACGTTCTGTGTCTCATTCACATCCGCTTTCAGATCGTAAAGCTGAGCGGGAGGCGCATCGTCTTTGATTTTTCCGTTTTCGATGTCGCTGTTCACCGATCCCACAAAACTGGCCGCGGCCGGTCCGGCGAACGTGTGACTACTGGGAGTCTTTCCCCCGAATCCACCGCTGCCCTGCCGGGGGATATACATCCACTTTCCTTTGCGAACCGACAGATGCGTGCCCTTGTTCGGAGCAAGGACCAGATGGTCTCGCACCTGCTCTTCCGGTTCCTCGACGAAAGTAGGAAGCATGTTGACACTGTCCGCCTGCTGAGCTTTGTCCAGCGTCTGATTCGTCAATGCGGCAAACGTCGCCAGCATGTCAACGTTGCCGATCAACTGGTCTGACATCGTGCCGGCCTTCACCTTGCCTGGCCAACGGACGATCATCGGCACGCGATGGCCGCCTTCCCAGACGCCAAACTTGAACCCAAGCAGATCGCCGTTCTGTCGATGTCCGGCCTTGAAGGCGGCCTGTCCGCCGAAGTTGAACATGCCTCCGTTGTCGCTGGTGAAGATGACGAGAGTGTTGTCGCTCAATCCGTTGTCTTCGAGACACGTCAAAATCTCACCGACGATCCAGTCGAGTTCATGGATGAAGTCACCATACAGCCCGCACTGGCTGGTGCCCTGAAATCGTTCTGCAGGAGTAAACGGGTGATGAATATTCGTCGTCGCCAGGTACAGAAAGAAGGGATTGTCTTTGCGCTCGTTGATCCATTCGACGGACCTCTTTGCGAGTGTCGTACCTACCTGGTAATCGTTGAACAGCTTGTGAGCTGCCTTTGCTCCGCCGAATACATTGCCACTGCGCTGCGCGGCTTCCGGCGGAATGGGCGTGATCGGCGTAGCGTTCTTCGCGTTCCGCCCAAGATAAATCAGCGGGTCGTCAGGATCGCTGCCCACAACGCGGTCGTTCTCCACATAGACATAAGGAGGGGCACTATTAACGACCGGCATACCGAAGTAGTAATCGAAACCGAGATCCTGCGGCCCGGGACGTAGCGGCTCCTGCCACTTGTTTGTTCCTGCGCCAAATCCCAGATGCCACTTCCCGAATGCGGCCGTGTCATAGCCGCTGCCTTTAAAGACATCCGCAATCGTTGTTTTGTCGGTATCGACAATCAGTGGAGAGGTGATCGGGGCCGGCCCCCAGACTCCCCCGCCTCCGTTCGCTCGTAGAGGGTATTCCCCAGTGAGAAGTGCATAGCGCGACGGCGTGCAGACGGCCGATACCGAATGAGCATCCGTGAAACGGCGTCCCTCGGCGGCAAGCCTGTCGATGTTAGGCGTCTGTACTTTGGTGGCGCCATAGCATCCCAGGTCGCCATAGCCGAGATCGTCGGCAAAGATCAGAACGACGTTTGGTGGCTGCTCCGCTGCAAACGTGGTCTCAACCAACAGAGGAAACAGGCTCAGGCATTGAACGAGTGAAATCAGCTTCATGTGAATACTTCAAAACGGAGTGGGATTACGGGCGAAAGCAGTGCTATCGAGATGGGTCGAACTCAAAGAGCGGTTTGATTTCAGGAGGCAGCGGACCTGCGTTCGTCGCGCGATACTTCGAGAAGCATTCGGGATCGGGTTTCTCGGGAAGCGTCGCGTGCCAGGCTTTGAGTTTCTGTAGCAGTTCGCTGGCGATCTCAGGGTGTGATGCCTTCAGGTTGTTCTTTTCCAATGGGTCCTGACTCATGTCGTAGAGCTCAAGCACGTCGAAGTTCATACTGGTCAACAGTCTCCATTGCCCATCCAGAATCGAATAGACGGGGCCGTTCCGACTTGGCAGCCCTTTCCAGAACAGCGGCTTGTCGCGCGATGCATGTTCTATGCCCTGCAACGTTGCCAGCTGGCTCATGCCGTCTGGCTGATACCCCTCGGGAAGTAATGCACCGGCAATTTCACAGAACGTCGGGAGCAGATCGACGGCGGAGATCAACGAAACATCATCGATGGCCCCCGCCTTGATCTTTCCTGGCCAGCGGGCAATGAACGGGACTCCAATCCCTCCCTGAAGAATTGACTTCTTCCGCCCGTTTCGGCCGCCGGTTGTGCCCACGGAACAGCCAATTCCGAATCCCTCGCCGGTCGCGGAGTCGTACATCGTCGTTAGTTTGCCCCCGCGGCCGCTGCCCGCAGGACCATTGTCTGAGCTGAAAACCACCAGCGTATTGTCGGACAGATTCAACCTGTCCAACGCCGCCAGCAGTTGGCCAATCCGGTCGTCGGCGTGTGAAAGTACTGCGGCGTAGACGTTGTCTGTGTCACCCAGTTCTGGGAATCGCCGACGATACTCCGGCAGCGTGTGAAACGGAGTGTGTGGTTCGTGCATCCACAGATTGATGAAGAACGGCTTCTTTGCGGCGGCGCTCTTCTCCATGAAATCAATGGCACGAGCAGAGTCGTCGTGGACTGGCATTTGCTCACCAGCGCAGTTGAAGGCCCCGTACTCGTCGTAACCGTAATCCATCGGCAGCGGCGAATCGGGGATCATGTTATTTGCAAGGTGCCATTTCCCGAAGTGCGCCGTCGAGTAGCCTGCCGACTGCAGCATTTTCGGAAGTGTCGGCGTTTCTGGATCGAGCCAGTCCGGCATCCCGCGATTCGCATTACTTCTCACTGCCGCAAAGTGACCGTCGATACTGTAGCGCGCGGGGAAGTGTCCGGTCATCACCGCTGTACGGCTTGGGGAACACACACCACTGGCGACAGTGAAACGGGTGAAGTCCGTCCCTTCTTTCGCCAACCGGTCAATGTTCGGCGTTTTCACATAGGGGTGCCCGTGACAGCCGAGATCACCCCAGCCCCAGTCGTCCGTAAAAATGAACAGAATGTTTGGCCTGGCCGCATCATCCGGCCGACCCTCTGCAGACTCCACGTAAGTCGACAGCAGAAGGAAAGTTAGTATGTGAAAGACTAGATGCTGTTTCATTGGTCTACTTTGCCCCCGCCACAGATAGAACATTGATTTGCACGGATAACAGTCTGCTGCAAAAGGTAACCAAACGCGTCAGCGAGGGACTGAAACTCCCTGTTTTCACCGGATGTTGTCCTTCGCTGACGCGTCGGGTTACCAGGTGCCGAAAGGCTGATACTGTACCGGGAAGCGGTTGTTAACTGTGCCAATTCGTGGAAAATCTGTGGCTTAATAAGTCAGTGGAATATCACAAAACTCAATAGTTCACTGTCCCACCACGGACGGGCTTCTGCCGCTCGCTTTTCCACCAGTGATCGGGACCTTCGGATTCGATGTCTTTCCAGACTTCGAAAAGCCGCCTCTTCATCTCTTCAGTTCTCTCCGGCATCGATGCCGCGAGGTCGTGTTCTTCCCGCCAGTCTTTCTGGATCTCGTAGAGTTGGAACTTCGTCAGCGTTTCGTCACCAACCAGTTTCCAGTCTCCAATGCGCAGAGCCACTCGATCTTCAGGCGGCGAGACGTGAGTTCGCCAGAAGAGCGGGATTTTCCTTTCAACAGGCTTGCCTTCAAAAGCGGGGACCATGCTGACGCCGTCGATCGTGCGATCGACTGGCAACGGAACGCCAGTGATGTCGAGCACGGTGGCAAAGATGTCCGTACCGATTACGGGAATATCGCTGACCGTTCCCGGCTTAATGTGCCCCGGCCAGCGAACAACGCCGGGCACACGGATACCACCTTCATGATCGTTTCGTTTGTTGCCGCGCAAACCGCCCGTTGTTCCACCGAATGCAGGAACCGGGCCATTGTCCGATGTGAAGATCAACAAGGTATTGTCGCTCACGCCTTCCTTGTCCAATGCCGCCATCACCAGGCCCAACGCGTGATCCAGTTGGGTGATGTTGCCCATGTATTTGCTGTTCTCGTGCCCGTCATACAGATCGGAGAAGTGCGGATCGGTCGCGATCGGCGAGTGTGGCTCATGTACCCAGATGGAAAGTGCAAACGGTTTCGAATCATCACGCACTTCACTCAACCAGCGCGATGCTTCAGCGGCAACCAGTGGTGCAGAGAAACCTTTGAGTTCACCAACGGGCTCGCCGTTTCGGACGAAGTTGTTCGGGTTCTTGTGACTTGGCTCGGCATTATTGTGCGTGGCCATCCAATAGTCGTATCCATGATCGCCAGGTTGTGGATACGTTGGAGTATTAAACTGGTGCCGCGAAGTGAGATGCCATTTTCCAACGTGGCAGGTTTCATATCCAATCGATTTGAGCAGCTTCGGATAGGTGATTTCACTGACCCGCAAGTGAGCTTCGTGATTTCCCGACAGGTGCCGATAGACGCCGTTCCGATAAGGAGTTCGCCCGGTCAGGATTGCGGATCGCGACGGTGAACAGACACCGCAGGCCGAATAGCACTGCGTGAACTTCACCCCCTGCGACGCGAGACTGTCGAGATTGGGCGTTTGAATCTGTTTGTGACCGTACGTCGCCGAATCGCCCCAGCCCATGTCGTCGGCCAGGAAGACCACGATGTTAGGTCTGGCTGGTTCAGCGGCGCAGAGACTTGCCAGCGGAGCGAGTAGCATCACAACAAGTGCGATTTTTAGGGTCTTTACGATCGGGCGGGGCATTTAGTGTTCTCCAGGACCGTTCGACCTGGCCTTCCTGTTTCCATGACTGGTTGTGCTACCTGGCAAGAAATACCTTGCTGGTCGTTGCTGCGATGATGAGGTTCTGCAATCTGTAGCCAGCTTCTGGCGCTGACGCGACAATTTCGTCCACGACCCGCTGGTCGCCGACAGACAGCCTGCGACCGGCTCCGTACTCGAGCAGTTTGGTCAGCAGGCATCGGGTGAAGATTTCCGGATTCGCCAGCAGCGTTTTCCGGATCGATTCGGCACCGTTGAGTTGCGTGCCGTCGGGCATTGTTGCGGTGGCATCAATCGGTGATTTGTCGTTGAGATACGAGTTCCGCCAGCCACCGACTGCGTCGTAGTTTTCAAGGGCAAGACCGAACGGATCGATATCGCGATGGCATTTGGCGCAAGTCACGATCTTCTGGTGAGCCGCGAGCGTCTCGCGCACATTAGTCGCCTGACTTGTGTCGACATCGAGAGCCGGGACGTCTTTCGGCGGAGGCGGTGGCTCCTGACCGAAGAGGTTCCCCAGGACCCATACGCCGCGCAGAATCGGAGATGATTCGACACCGTCTCCGGTCACCGTGAGCACTCCTGGGAGTCCGAGCACTCCTCCACGGGCGAGGACATGAGCGGGCGTGGCCGGTGGCGGGCTGGAAAGACTGATCCGCTCGGGTTCTGGCCAGACAAGACTCTGACGCTGACGTGCCGCGACTGCTCCGAGGGTCTTATCCCGCTTCGATTTCATGCCCCAGACGACCTGCATCGCGCTGTTCGCGTATGTGAAGTCCGAGTCGATGAACGTGGCGATTGGCAGGTTCTCGCGAAGAACTTCTTCGAAGAACATCTCCGTCGAGCGGACGAATCCGTATCGGACGTTGTCATCCCACTCGTAGCGGTTGTCGCACACGTTGATTGACGCGACGGTCCTGTTCCCCAGCCATTGTCCGGTGAAGTGCTTCACGAACTGTTGCGACCTGGGATCGCTCAAAAGACGCTGAGTCTGAGCTGCGAGTGTTTTCGGTTCAGAGAGTGTGCCGGCTGCTGCCAGGTCGAGAAGTTGATCGTCCGGCATCGTGCTCCAGAGGAAGTACGAGAGACGCGACGCCAGTGCGTACTCGCTGAGCACTTGGGAATCCTCCGCCTCGCGATAGAGAAACTCGGGAGAGCACAGCAATCGACGAATCGCGTAATGCCAGGCGAATTCAGTTCTCCCGCTCTGTTGACCATGACGCAACACGGCGGCGATCAGTCGTTCGACCTCGGCATCCGTCAACGGGCGGCGGTAGGCCTGTTCAGCGATCGGAAGCAGTTTTGATTCGAGCTCGGCACGATTGAGGTTTGGCGGCCAGTGACCAAAGAAGTCCCTGACTCGCGGGGGAACGTCCACAGGACCTTCGATTTTCATCTCGCGCAGTTCAACGGTTGGTTCGGGACGATTGATCAGCTTCTTGAGTTCTCGACTGACCTCGCTTCTATTCAGGTCGCCCGTTGGATACTCATCGGGAGAGAATCGATTGGCGCAATACACGTGAAACGTCTCGCCAGCTTCGACCGGCACATCGCATTCAATCCAGGTTGGCTCACCGGTTGGAACATCGACTTCGGCAACCAGAGTGGCGCGTTCCAATCGATACCGTTTTGGCAATTGCTCTTCTGTTGGATCGAACGCGTAGAAGCTGAGGCGAAGAGGCTTGCCATCTGCGCCGGATTCAGCCTGAGCATTAGCCAGAAGCCTGACGCGATAAATACCAGACGCCCGCGCGACGAACAGACTGTCCCAAAGTGCCCCGACCCAGCCCGATTGATTGAAACCGGTGAACTTCAGGAACTCTTTCTTTGGACCAAACCATCGGCGGCCAGCGTCACCACCGATCGTTTCTGTCACAAGACTCGACTGATAAGTCGGATGATCAGGTAATGGAGCAAATCGATCGGCGATGCTGGTAGCAACGTCGTGATACCCCTCCATGACGGCAGGCGACAGAAACAGCCCGGCAGGCATGGTGTCGAATTCGGCTCGGGTCGCATCTTCCGGGAAAGAGGCCGGCAGGTTGATCATACGCAGGCCGAAAATATCCCGCACGGTGTTGAGATACTCGATGCGGTTCAGTCGTCGCACCGAAGTGCCACCCACCTGGGCTTCCCGGTCGGCCTGTGTGAATGCGTCGTCGATTACCGTCAGAAATGCCTTGCGGCTCTCGGCAGAGGGATGTTTGCTCGCTGCCTTCGGTGGCATGTCTCTTTTAGTGACGTAATCACGGACCAGCTCCCACTTCTCACGCGATTCAGAATCGGTGAGCTTCCAGGCCAGAGTGTCGATGCGGAACTCGCCCTTCTGCTTGCCTGCTCCGTGGCAGTCGACACAGAATTCGCGAGTAAACGTGGTGACGCCATCAGGCTGGTCAGCTCTCACTAAGCCACAAAGGCACAAAGTCAGAACAAACATCAGCGAGGCTTCGTGCCTTCGTGTCTTCATGCGAGATCTCAAAGCAACACTCCGTTCAGATTCGACTGGCTCGTGGCGAAGGACTCCATCTCGAACCCCAGCTTCTGTAAAACCGTAACGAACAGATCGCACGCCATTTCGTTCTTATGCTCGTGCTCTGCCCCGCACGAGATGTGACGCTGATGACGATAGCCACCGCCCCCGATCAATAAGGGGAAGTCAACTCGCCGATGTTTCGCGGCATCAGCCATCGCACTGCCGATCAGCACGGTCGTGTTGTCGAGCATGCGGGAGCCATCGACATCAACCGTTTCCTTCAGCGATTTCATGAAGCGTGCTGCACCAGCCATATGCGCCGCTTCGATAGAGATGAGGTCATCGACTTTGCTCTTTTTATTGCCGTGATGCGAAAGGTTGTGGTACCCGGCAGCCATCAGACTGTCACCGAGTATCAACGCACCGTCCGCCAGCGGGATGGTGAGCGAGAAGACACGACACGAATCGTTTTTGATCGCCAGAGCCATCAGGTCCCACATGAGATCCTCGTTCTGGATCATCATTGAGTGGGCAACATTTTCTTCCCCAGGCAGTTGAAAATCCGGATCGGGCTTTGCGAACGGCTTGTCGAGCCAGTCTCGACGTCGAGCCAGCTTCTGCTCCACATCACGGACGCTGGAGAAGTACTCGTCGAGCTTTGCCTGGTCTTCGCGACTGACTCGACGGCTCAGCCGTCTCGCGTCAGCGGTCACCTCATCGAGCAGACTGCGGCCTGATTCCAGGAGATACTGCTGTCGGCGGAGATTCACGGCATCGCCTCCGAACACCTTCGCGAACATTACGCTGGGGCGAATGATCGGCGGCAACGGGATGCCGTTGTTATTGAGCGAAAGCGGCGCATTGAATCGCTGCTCACCCGCACACAGCTGCAGCGATTCATAACGCGTATCGGTACCAAGCTTCGGAGCAACCAGCTGGTCGAGTGAAATACTGCGATTCACCTGGCCGGTGTAGAGCGTGTAAACCAGCTCATGGCCGTTCCCAGTCGGGCCTTTGTGATCGAGCCCTGAGACCGTTGTCAGCTTGTCACCAACCCCGGCTGTATCGAATGGTGCTATAAGCCGAGCATTCGGATTGCTCGCAAAGAAGTCCGGCTTGTACCAGCCGAGTTGCGTTCCCGCGCAAACAAGCCGCCTGGGAGCCTGCTGTCTTTCTTCCGCGTTCAATAGCGATGAAAGAGCAGGCAGTGCAATTGCCCCCTGTAGAAATCGGCGTCGAGTATGAGATCTCATGGATTGGCTCTCGAGTTTCATTTTACAGATCAAGCAGCAACCGTACTGGCGATTCCGTCTCACAGCGCATTTGGGAATGAACTACCTGTGCGTCATCAACTCACCAGTCGCGATTGCGGTGACGATACTCTCAAGTGTGAAGTCATCTTTCTCGGATTCGTTGAGGATCGCTTCGACAGTCGGGTAGTCAGCGGCAATCAGCTTGCGGCCCTTGGCGTACTCGGCAATCCGGACGATCAGATTGCGGGCAAAGGGACGAATGTCACTCGAGAGGATCTGCTTCAAGCCGCTGATGTCATTGAAAGTCTGGCCTTTGAATCGACCTTCGGTGCTGACGTCTTGTTGCTTTGAGTACCTGGTGCGGAAACGGCCGACGGGATCAAAGGCTTCCATCGCGAAACCCAGAGGATCCATACGCTGATGACACTTCATGCAGGCCGGGTCACTGCGATGCTTCTCGAGCATCTGTCGCACTGACTGTGCACCGTTGAGGTCGGGAACGAGAGCAGGAACTTCTTTGGGCGGTGGCGGTGGCGGAGTGCCGAGGAAATGAGCAAGCACCCAGACACCGCGCGTCACCGGCGAGGTTTCGACTCCGTTGGATGTCAGCGTCAGCACGCTGGCGTGGCCGAGAAGTCCGCCTCGCTGCGATCCCCTGGGAATTCTGGTGAGAACCAGTTTGCCGGATGTGGTTCTGCTGTCGCCACCGTCAAACGGAATGCCGTACAGGTCAGCAAGTCGCCCGTTGAGGAATGTGTAATCCGAATCGATGAACTCTCGAACGCTGCGGTTGTCCTGCAGCACATGACGAAAGTACTCGCGAGTTTCGGTCAGCATCGCCTGCTCAAGCGAGTCATTGTAAAAGCCAAACAGCTTATTGTCCGGTGGCATCGAGCCCAGGGAGTCAAGCGCAAGCCACTGATCGACGAAGCTCCTGCTGAATCGGTTCGAGCGCGGATCCTGCATCATCCGCTCGACCTGATGGCGTAGAACATTCGGGTCCGTCAGCCGTCCAGAGTAAGCGAGTGAGAACAGGTCACTGTCCGGCATCGTGCTCCAGAAGAAATACGACAGGCGACTCGCCAGTTGAAACGCATTGAGCTCTCGCTCCTCTTCGGGCAGATAAAGGAAGTCGGGTGACGCCATGATGGCGCTCATGGTCTCGATCAAGGCCTCACGCCAGTCAGGCTTTGCGGCATACCTGCTGTTGAGATACCCCGCCCAGAGATCCATCTCGTCACGAGTCACACGGCGACGAAACGCTCGTGTGGCAAAGCGTCCCAGTACGAACAGACGTGCGCCGGCGTCCTCAAGGTTCGGGATCGTGTTGCTGCCAATGGTGGTGCGGACCGACTCAGGAGGCCACTCATCAAAGAACGGGCCTTCGATCTTGAATTGAGTGACGCGGATGCCCGGTCCACGAAAATCGCCTCGAGCGTCCGCCGGTGTCATCTTTTTGCGTCGAAGAGCCGCACGAATCTGGGTGATTGGTTTTCCCGGTCCGTTCACAAACTGCAGATAGGGATAGAAACCCCGGTCAATCCATTTCTCGACTTGAAACGTCTGCTCTTCACCGTACTTCAGAGGAAACTTTTCTTCCTTCTGATCGAATTCACCAACGCCGGCATGATTTCCCGCACACCCGATACCAAGAATCGGAGGTGCGTTCACAGGGACAAAGGGGATCGGATAGTGCTTCTTATCAATTGCTGATGCTGTGACTGTAATCCGGTATCGCCCTGGAATTGTCATTAGTCGCGACGGACCACCATCAACAATCTTCGTTTTGCCGACTCGGAAGATGTACGCCTTCTGACTCGCTGTTTCATACCGCCGTGTCCCTCCCGTCATTTTCGCAGTATTTACGTTGATCAATGTTGGGCTGGGTGCTTCAGTCTCAAGTGTGAACAGTGCCTGACGAAGACTTGACTGAGCGGCATCCAGGTATTCCAGTAACAGTTCATTAGACGTCACCAGTGACCCGGCATCCGTGTCAAATGCTTCGGACACCTCGTCCTTGTAGATGAACTTACCCGGATCAAAGAGTCCGCCGCGCAGGCCAAGCAGATCTCGTACTGTGTTACTGTACTCACGCTTATTCAGTCGCCGCAGACCGGCCGTCTCGGGTACGCTCGACGTTCTGGCGAGACTCAGGAAGTGAGTTGCCAGTTGTTTCCGCTCTTCACGCGTTGGCTGCTGCTCATCATCAGGTGGCATCTGCCCACTTGAGAGCTGCTCATAGATTTGCCCGAACAATGCAAAGTTGTTGTCCGTAAGTTGATCAAGCTTTACATCGCCTTCGTGATCATCAGCGTTATGGCAGTGAACACAGTATGTCTGCAGGAGCAATCTGATGTTCGCAGGATCCTCGGCGCGTGCATCAATGTTTGCAGAGATGCAGCAGGCGATGACGAGCAGAAATCGCACGACTAAGTTGGCATTCATTATGTGTGACTCAGTCCTGGGCCAATTGATGTTGTGAGGTCAAACAGTACGAATCTGGACTTTGGCAGGAAAATGATTGCAGGAAGCCAGGCCTGGAAGTTTCCTGACGGACTGACGGATCAGTATTGTTCAACTCAGATCCACTGTCCCGGTGGCATTATTAAACCGATCAACCTCGACTCCGAAGTTCTGCAGCATTGTCGTATAAAGATTGTTGAGCGGTGTTCGCTGGCCTCGTGGCAGTTGGGCATCAACGTGACCGCGGTGCTTGAACCCACCTCCGCCGATCACGGTGGGTAGATCGCGATTGCTGTGCCGGGATGCATCACCCAGCCCCGTGCCGAACAGCACCATCGTCCTGTCGAGCAATGTTCCATCTCCGCGATTGCCCAGCGGAGAGTCCTGCAACCGGTCCATGAAGCGAGCCATCTGCTCGATGTAAAACCGGTCGATAATCTGCAACTGGCGCAGTTGCTGAGCCACGTTGCCATGATGCGACAGGCCGTGATAGCCGCCGGAGACTCCATCGAGTTCGATCGTCCGATTGTGCATGCCGAAACCAGCCGTGAAGACTCGACTGGAATCCGACTGAATGGCGAGGAACAGCAGATCAAACATCAGCGGCGCCAGGAATCCATAGTCCATGTCCGAATGAGGATGACCGGTCGCGTCATAGTCAACATCTGGTCTGGGGGTATTCAGCCAGCGTTGCATGCCCTGCAGCTTGACCTCTGCCTCTCGAATCGCAGTCAGGTACTCGTCCAGCTTCTTTCTATCGGAAGGACTCGTGCGTCGCTCAAACTGTTTCGTCTGCGCGCGAAGCAGGTCGAGGATGCTGCCCTGGTCCTTCAGTTCCTGCTCACGTGCCTTGTTGGCCGCCGCAGAGTTATTCACAAACAGCAGCTTAAACAGGTTGCGAGGATCTGAATCTTCGCGCACTCTGATCCCGGACTTCGTCCAGGAAGCCCCCAGTGTCCCACCAATGCACACGTGCAGTGAGGGAAACCGCGTTTGATAACCCACATGATCGGCGGCCACCTGATCCACGGAAATGGCGGTCCCGGCCGGTGCACCGTCGGGGCTGACTCCGCTGAGTACGGATTTCATCGCACCGTGTTTGGAGAAGATGCCGGGGTGATCCATGTGCGAAAACACAGTGAACCGGTCCTGCATCTTTGCGAGCGGCTGCAGTGTCGGCGAAAGCTCATAATCAGCGCCGAACGATCTGGGAAAGAACGCTCCCGGATACATTCCCAGTGCGCTGCTGATGCAGACCATCCGCATTGGCTCGCCAATGTCCTTCCTGACTGGAGCCGCCAGCGACTCCAGAGTCGGCAGAGCGATCGTCACTCCTGTCGCCTTCAGGAACTGGCGACGGCTGTTACTCAATCCGGTCATTGTTTTACTCATGATTCGTTTCACTTCTGGTAATCGGCCGCCATTCAGCAACAGACCTGCACATGTTCATTCAGCGCGGTGCCTTCTGTCATCTGTGCCAGTCTGTGTTCCATCCGTGCCCTACTGTTGCTTGTTTCCCCGAACCTGCTTCTGGCGGGCCTTCCGTCGCTTTGCCGTGCGTGATGTCTCGTCGCTCGACTTCAGATGACGACTCATCTTCTCCAGATCTTCCGCCGTTGGACTGCCGCCGAACTGTGCGTAGTACAGTTCCTGAAACGGATTGATTCCTGGCCCGACGGCATTCTCATTGACCATCAATGGTTGCACTTCCTGCCACCACTGGTCGTAAGTCGCACGAAGTTCCGCAACAACTTCGGGATGTTTGCTGATGACGTTTGTCGTCTCGCCTGGATCAACCATCAGGTCATACAGTTCTGTGTTGTTGACCAGAGTAAACCGCGAATTCTGAATCGCCGACTTAGCAAACTTCGCCTGTGCCGCACCGCCGTTGCTCCAGCGACCGGCGTGATGCACGAGCATCCGGTCACCCCATTCAGCTTTCGGATTCTTCAGCAGCGAAACCAGACTGCGGCCTTCAAGCTGGCGTTGCATCTTTGGTGTCGTGCTCGCACCGGTGATCTCAATCAGCGTGGAAAACAGATCAACGTGCGCAGTCAGAGCGTCACACTGTTCACCAGCGGGAACGCCACCAGCAGGCCAACGGACAAAGACCGGCGACAGCGTGCCGCCCTGATTCACCGTGTTCTTGCCACCCTTCAAACCGGAGTTGAAGATTCTTCTGCTGATTCCGCCGCCATTGTCAGTGCCGAGGTAGATCAGCAGCGTGTTGTCTTCGATGTCCCACTCTTTGAGCTTCGTCAGCAACTTACCGAAGTTCGTGTCGACGTTTTCGACCATACCGAGATACTTCGCCAGGTCAGCACTCACCCCTTCCTTGCCAACATAGTTTGTGCAGTATTCGTCCGGCACGACGTGCGGGCCATGCGCGGCGTTCAGTGAGACATAGGCAAAGAATGGCTGCTTCGCTTCCCGCCGGGAATTCATCCATTTAATCGACTGGTCAAAGAACAGGTCAGTACAGTAACCCTTCGTCCTGACGAACGTGCCGTTGTGCCACAATGTTGGATTGATGTTGGAATTGCCGGGCGCGTCGCCACAGGAACCAGGAAACGTCTGACCGATTCCCCCCGCACCGTGAATGTAAACTTCGTCAAACCCGCGACTCTCCGGTCGATAGGCTTCCTCATCACCAAGATGCCATTTTCCGAAGATGCCGGTCGTATACCCCACCGTCTTGAGCATCTGCGGCAGCGTGAACGTATCGAGACTCATCCGCTCACGTTCGAGAATGGTGTGAGTCACTCCGCACTTGAACTCATGCCGCCCGCTCATCAGCGCCGCCCGAGTCGGCGCACAGGTCGGGCTGACATGAAATTGCGTGAAAAGAAGGCTCTCCTTCATGAACGCATCAACTGATGGCGTCTTCAGGACCGGATTGCCGAGGCAGCCATAGTCTCCATAAGCCAGGTCATCCGGCATGACGATGATGATGTTGGGCTTTGCCGAGTTGGACTCCGCATACAAAGTGAGCGGAATCAGCAGCAGGAGAAGCAACCCGATAAAGTTCGTCTTCATTGTTTACTACCAGTTCTTTGCTGTGAGTTACTACTGCTTAGCGAGATGCAGCCTGGAGAGGACCGTACGGAAGCCGACTGTGTTGCGGCGTTGCTCTCCCGGGGCGTAGTAGCGATTGGCTGACCGACAGTAGAAGCCTGGATTGCCATGACGCGCATCTCTGAGGACCCGCTTTGGTGCGGGAGTGAGTTGCACCGGATCAACGCCGGCCTTTGGACTTTCGTGGTACCAGTCGAGACACCACTCACACAGGTTGCCATGCATGTCGTGTAAGCCCCAGGCATTGGCCGGGTAACTGCCAACCTCTGCCGTTCGGCTGAGGTTCGGACCTTCTTCGGCTCCGTTGTAAGGCTTCCGTCCATCGAAATTCGCCTGCCGGCTGCTCACCTTGTCACCGAAGTACGTTGCGGTCAGCGTCCCGGCTCGGCAGGCGTATTCCCATTCCGCGTCGGTTGGCAAACGATACTCGAAACCCTTCGGCAGCTTGCCAGCCTCACGATCAAGCTGTGTAAGCTTTCGACAGAATTCATTCGCCTCGGCGTGGTTGATTTTATAGACCGGAAAACGAGCGCCAGAGCCAACGTCGCGTCGCTCCTTGATCGTTCCCATCACTCGTTCCCATTTCGCTTGAGTGACCTCATACCGACCAATCAAAAACGGCTGAGTGTGCGTCACTTCTTGAAGCAGTTCTCCTGGTTTTCGATTCGATTCGCCTTTTGGACTTCCCATGGAAAATGTTCCCGGTGGGATCACACACAACTGCATCCCAATCGAGTTGTGGAATGGAACCTTGACCCCGAGATGATCGGCCCAGGTCTTCTGCACGGCTTGAGCCTGTTCTGCGCTAAGCGCGTGCTCTGTCATCAGGACGCGCGCCGGTTCGTCGGAGTCTTCTGCATGTGTGGTCGATGCAATTAAGAACATCGCTGCAGACACTGACACGGTGATGAGGGAACGAGTTGTCATTTGTTATTGTCATTTCCTGCAATACACGCCAACGAAAGTATTGATGACAAACAGGCCGCAAATGAACACAGAGGCCCGCGGTGATGCGTGAGGTAAGTTATTAGTTCTACCAGTGTTTCATCTGTGGCTGTGTGACCGCTGATTGTGTCACAGCTTGAAGGTCGAGCGGATTATCTGGACGAAAGGCACACAACAGAACCATCTTTCAGGCAGACGAAGTAACTGCCGTGAGCAATTGCGATGCCGTCCCAGACCGGCGCCGCGTCGAAACGCAGTTCCTGCAACTGGCGACCGTCGCTGGCGTCAAACAGCCAGGCGATACCGCCTTTCTCGCCAGCGTAAGAGGCGTTGGTGTCTTCGACGGTAAAGCCCTTCAACATCGGAACGCCAGCAGCCATCACCGTGTTCTCGGCGGCGACAACCGCGTGACCGGCGAAGGGCGTCGGCGTTTGCCACCGTTGTTCCCATCTGCCCAGGGCCGGAATCGCGCCGCCTCGATTGTCGGGCTTCTCATTTCCGCCCACGCCACCGTAGCTTCCTGAGTAGACGGAGTAGAGCTCCAATTGATCGAGATTGCGTCCTCGACCTGGTAGATTGCGACCGGGCGCGTAGCCACGGATTTCATAGAACAGCTTGCCGTCGAAGGCGATCGTGTCACCTGCCGGACCGGAGCCGAACTTACCCATCGCGCCCCCGTACCGAAGATCCCGATCCACTGTCCAGTAGGTGCGGTGCTGGGGCGAGCTGTTCAGAAAACCGGGCGAAGCCATCAGGTGCAGGGTCTTGACGCTTTCCGACACGATGGGAGTCAGATCGGACTTGAAGGCTTGGTTCCGCATAAACAGTTCGTTGCCCGTGCAGGAAAAGATGTCGCCCTTGCAGCCTTCCAACTGAAAGGTCCCGCTGGCTTGAACCGGAAAACTGAGTGTGTCGTCCTCGTAGGGTCCCTGCATGATTCTGCTGTGCTTCATCACGCCGGAAATCGGATCGAGTCCAAACACCGCAATGCCGCCGTCAAGAAACGTGCTGCGTCCCGCCGCAAAGTAGGCGGTGTCGTCATGAATCATGATGCTGCCATGTACCGGCCAGGCGGATTCCAGACGCCCCGTATCACAGATCAGCCGCCGCTGCGGCATACCACTGAATGTCCACACCAACTGACCGTCGGACGCTCGCAGACAGTACACCGATCCGCCACGACTACCGACAAGGATTAAGCCTTTGTAGTAGGTCGGCGGGCTGTCGATGCGGCCGTCAGCGATGAATGACCAGCGAGTTTCACCGCTCTCTCGATTCAGCGAGTAGAGCGTATAGCCATCGCGATCGGCGACAAACACACTGTCACCAGCGACCACCGGAGCGGTGGGATGCGACCCGACATCGATTTTCCATCTGACCGCCAGGTCTACTGCCGTACGTCCCGAAGTGACTCCACTGCGCATGCTCGAATAACGATAAGTCGGCCAGTCATTTGCCGAGGCAGCAGCGCCCTCAAGTTCACCGAACGCTGGCCCTTTCACCAGACGCGGCTCGACTTTGACGTTAAAGCGGCGATCGGTGTTGTCAGACCCGTTGTAGAAACCGTTCACACCGGTAGCCATCGTGGCAATCGCACACTGACAGACATAGGGACCGTTGTAGAGCATCCCGTTAGCCGGCATCACGGCCAGACCGCACGTCGAACGTGCCCACGGATTCGGCGACTCCGCCGTTCCGTCCAGTTTCACGAAGTCGCTGCCGCCCGTGGCACTGTTCAGGTAGTAGCGATGCGTGATCCGATTGCGGTAGCAGCGGTCATGCGACATCGGACCGGTCATTTCCTGCGACAACGTCCGAACAACGTTTCCGGTTGCGGCCTCACGCCCCTGCAGATCGCGACTCCACACCAGTCCGTCGGCGACAAAGATGTCGGTGCTCTTCATGTAGTTCTGACCGGCACTTTCTGACCAGAGCGTTCTGCCGTCCTCAAGACTCTTCGCCGTCACCGAGCCATGAATGCCGCTCAGCACGATGTCATCAGTCAGCACCAGTGTGGGATGAACATTGGCAGAGAACTCTGCCGAGGCAACCGGTTTCTTTCCCCTTCGTTTAGCACGACTCGCCTCGTCGGTCGTCGGTGGAGCCTTTGGGATTGGTACAGCCTCAGTCCACAACGCCTTGCCACTTGCACTGTCGAGACACGTCAATCCACTCGTGCTGTGATACACAAGCCGACTGCCTTTGACCGCAAACGTGCCTCCGGTGTACTCGTCGTCAATGGCGAGACTCCAGCGTTCCTCGCCGTCAGTCAGACTGACGGCGCATAGTTCAAAGCGACCGTCCGACGCCGGTGCTCTCGGCAGCTTGTACGGAGTTCCTTTGATCGCGTAGAGAATGCTGCCATCGATCGCGAATTCTGTGGTGTGCTTTGTGTGCTCATAAACCTGCCTGACAGCACCCGTTCGAATTGCCAATGACGTGACGGGCTCGCCGAATCCATCGCAGACGTAAACATTTCTGCCGACGGCGGCGAGGCATCGTTGCTGCTGAGTGGGGATGGATTTAATGCTGCCCGTCTGCCACTTATTCCAGTGCTCCATCGGCCGCTTCCACAGTTCGATGCCATTGAAGCCGTCGCGTGCCACCAGGTAGTACTCAACCGGCGCGTTGACATCTTCGGTCGTCGCCCGGTCCTCGATGGTCAACAACACGCCATCGGCGGAGACCATATTGGTAAAGGACGGGGCCATCGCCTTCGATCTTCCGTACTCCGGCGTGTCATGCCAGCGGAGTCGCTGAGGAGGCCCGACATCATCCTGCGCGACTCCATTGTTATCCGCCCCGTGTAGAAACTGATTCCACTCGTCGTGACCGTCAGGAAGTGGCTTTGCTTTTTTCTTCCATCCGTTCGCTCCTTCGGTCACGAGTCGACCGCCGGGAACGAGCACTCGCAGCAGTTCGGCCTCCGGCACTTCACACGACGCTTTGCATAAGACGAGATTCACCAGACTGTCCACATAAGGCAGCTCCCGACCGTTATAGAGGTCGCACGAAACCTTCCCGTAGACGCCGGCTTCTTGAATCACCTTCCGAGCCGCTGCAACCTGCGCCTCGTCTCGAAGCAATGCATGAACGGTGAACGGCCCGTCAACCGCCAGCTCCGCGATGGACTGTCCATCCTCGAAATCCAGTGCGACGACAATGCCGCCGCTGAACTTGAACTGCTCAACAAATCCCGGTTCCGCTCGCACAAGACCCGGCAGCAAACCGGTCACAAAGACAACATAGGCGAAGAACTTCATCATGCGTCGGTCTTTAATACTTCGTGAATCATGGTAAGGAGGCTCGTGAATCATGGGTTGCCCGCTTCTAATGCTTGTGGAACTTTGCCGAGCCAGTCAGGGACTCCGTCGTCGCGGAGGCTCTCGTACTTCTTCCCGTAGCTTTCCGTGCCACCGTTCATGAGTGACGTTGAATCAGCTGCGAAATCAGGCTTGTCCACCGCGATTAAACTGCTGGCAATCAGCAGGATGATCACTGTGAGGTGCATTCTGGTCATTGACGTTCTTTCGTCTGTTTGGCAATCGCCGAGGAAATGTCCCGCGAGACCTTATCTGCCAGGTGGATATATCCCGGTTCGGTAAAATGCACGTCGCCTTCGCGAACCATCGTTTCCGGTAGTTTCAACAGCGCATGGGAATGCAGGTCGTTGATCAACACTCCGTTGGCTTTCATGATTTCGGCCGCAACCTGATTGTACTTCAGATCATCACCAGTCTTTCGCCCCGCTTCACCTTCGGGGACGGGAGTGGTTGCGCACCAGATTAGGGTGGCTTCAGTCTCTTTGAGACGAGCGACAATCTTTTCCAGGTTAGTTCGGTATCCATCCAGGGATTCCGTCAGCGTTCCATTCACCTTATCCCGGTTGCCCTGAGTTTTTGACTTCGGATGTCGATAGCAGAGATCCCACAGGCCCCAATTGAAATGGATGACATCCCACTTAAAAGATTCCAGAGCAAGCCACTTGTTCAGTTGTGCTAGTCCGTACACTGAGTTCCTTGCATTCACAGGAACTCGAAAGACATCTGCTTTCCCTTTCAGTTGTCTCCTGACATAGGCCGTGTAGCCAATGGAGATCGAATCGCCAATCAGCAGTACATTGGGAAGGTCTGGATTGTCCTTCTTCGGATTGGAGAATGCTTCCTTGCGGTCCAGGTAGAGTTCTTCTTTGCTGGCCAACGTGTTGTTTGTAGAGCCGCTGCTATCCTCGCCGGCGGACTGCGCTTCGGTCTCAACGGCGTTCGCCGATTGCGCTTCTGCTGATTTTGAGAAAGTGGACAGCAGAAGAAGGATCAGGACTGGCACGTGTGGAGTAAGTCTCATGTTCTACCTTGCAATCTAATTGGAATTACGGGGAGCGTTCCTGATGCCATCGCGTCTCTTACCGGTCGGCGGCGTTGATCCGGACGCTGCTCCTGTTGGACCGGCACGTCCTTCCAGGTCGACCTCTCGTGTACCACTGAGTGCCTTCGATGAGTCAGTCTGAATCACATTCGGCATGTGTTGGTCGCGATTCGTGACGATCCTGAAGACCCATGCGTATTCGCTTTTGCCAGAATTGCGCGGAGGTTTGATGTGCAGTCCATCGGGGCCGATCGACCAGTCGACTGCAGCAGGATAAGGGTGCCCCAGCAATTGAACTGATCGGACGCCAGACGATAGCCAATGAGCTCTGTCCTCGATCGTAAAGGGAGTCGTTGGATCCTTTAACCTGATCGCGTACAGAGTCTTGCTTTTCGTTGTGAATGCAAGGTGTTCGTTCTTCTGCTCGCTTACTTTCCAGTACCGAGTGCCGTAGATAGCTTCGCCGTTGATCTTCAGCCAGTTCTTCATCGCCATCAGACGTTCCATCTGAGGCTCTGGAATCGTGCCGTCCGGTTTCGGTCCGATGTTGACCAGGAAGTTTCCATTGCGGCTGATGACCTCGACCATCTCGTGAATCACACTTTCGATGCTCTTGTACTGATCATCTTCGAGATAGCCGAACGACGTTCCAAATGTTGTGCAGCTTTCCCACTTCGGCCCGATCACTTTGAGCTTGAGATTGTCTTTTTCCAGGCATCCGACTCCGTCTGGCCAATTGCGATTGCCGCCCTTGTTATTGACATAAACTTCCGCCCCACGCGCTGCGCCATCGTTCATGAAGTCGGTGATCATCAGCCGGCACTGGTCATAGAAATATTGAACTTCAGGTTTAGCTTTACCAGCCAGCACCCGGTTCCCATCCCGTGTCCAGATCGGGATATCGTCGATCCACAGAAAGTCCGGTTGATACTTCGTCTGGATCTCTTTCCAGCGGGCCACATAGTCATCGACGAACTCTCGGGTCAGTCCGAACGGCCCGTACAGAGACGCCGCTTCCGGAACGCGCCGAATCTCTTCGGCAATATCATCCTGCGGCTCGGCATCGATTACATATAGCCTTTTCGCAAAGAACGTGTCATGCCGTTCGCGGTGGTAAGAAGGCGCAAACTTGAGCCCATGCTTCTTCAAGGAGTTTCCAAGGTCGCCGACCAGATCGCGCTTTGGACCTTTATCCACTGCGTTCCAGGGAGTGAGATCTGAGTCCCAGTTTGCCCAGCCATCGTGATGCTCGGCGGTCATCACACAATACTTGAAACCGACGTCCGCAAAGAGCTTCGCCCAGGCGTCGGGATCCCAGTTCTCGGCTTTGAATTCGGGAATGATGTCCTTGTAACCAAACTCCGGCGGAGTCGCTCCCCACCTTTTTTGAAAGTAGGGGTAGTAATGATCCCGCTCAGAATAGATCTGCTTGGGAACGTGCTCCGCATAACCCCGTCCCCCTTTGCGGTAGCCGATCACGCTGTACGGCCCCCAATGGATAAAGACGCCAATCTTGCCGTCATCAAACCATGCTGGTACCGGCATCCTCTGAAGCGATTCCCAACTTCCGTCGTATCGCGGTTCTGCCGCGGCAACGAACTGAGTCTGGATGCAGAAAAGTCCGAGAAAGACTGAGTATATTGGACGACTCACGGTAGGCACCTTCAGTCTGCGAATGACAAAGTGAGCTTTTCGATGAATGGTTTGGACTTGTTCTCTGTGGAGTCGGTCAGACGCAGTTCGATTTGAAATCCGTAGCCGGCCGGCAGTTTCGAAAGATCCAGTTCAGCTGGCGTTCTTGCGATCTGCTTCGAAAAACCCGGGATGTAGTCGTAACGCTCTTTGAGTTCCGTCCAGTCTGTCCATTGATCGATCTTCTCATCTTTGTCGGTATCAACACCGACTCGGGCTTCGACGGTCTCTACCCACGGACCGGGGCTGACGTAGTCGGTCTTCTGCTGGGTCGCGAGGTAAAATTGTCCCTCGGCGAACGCGATGTCCGGATCGGGATGTCCGTTGCCGATGTTGTCGCACCATGTGAACTCTTCATCGATCGAAGGTGATGTGAACCAGCCGACGCTCATCGCATGTCCGCCGACTGGATCGTAGTCACCGAAGAGGTAGTACTGACCACCGATGCAGATCGCGGCCCAGTCTCCATAGGCTTCCTGTTCGGGTTCGTGAATTTCGTACTCGGCGACGCTTGTCTTGTAGTTCTGTGGATCCTCCTTCGCCCAATGTGGGTGATTGTAGGTTCCGATCTTTCCGGTCGGCTTTGTGCGACGGTCAACCGGCGGCTTCCCGAACTTGAATCCATCAACTCCATTCGGACTCACGGCATGAGCGGCAAGAGGCGAATCCCATGAGCGTTTGCTGGCATTGATGGGACTCCAGTCCTCAAGGATCACATGCATGTTGCCGTCGAGATCGCGAATAAAGCCGGCGTCGGAACCGTGAGAAGGATCTCTAACCGCGATGCCCATATTCCTTCCCGGCTCGCCGTCAAACAGGTCATCATCAACGTAAACGTGTGGATCCTGGTCATTCGGAAAGTCGTAGTAGATGAAGGCCTTACCATCGACCCATTCCGCACTGGTCACCCACTTCGAAAACCCTTCTGTGACTGGTCCGTGATGAACCCAGTTCTTCATGTCACGACTCTGCCACGCGTGATATCCGCCTTTGCCAGGCTTCAGTCCACCGGGCGCGTTGAACTGGTTCGGAAATCGCGTCGTCTGCAGCGGGATATCGAACCCTTCCAGCGCTACGTCTTCCGCTTTGAAAAGCGGCTGAGGACCCGCGTTCTGTTTTCCCTTTTGAACCTTTTGGGGTCGAGGCTGGCGGCCGTTGTAACGGCCAAACATCCAGTAATTGTCAGGCCCCACTGTGAGTAACACCGGAGCATCGGCCAGATTGACGGGGCCGAGATTCTCGATTGGATTCCAGTTCTGCCAGATTGTCGACTGACTCACCACGAGAGACCCAGCTGACCGCTTCTGGTCCGATGTGTGAATTCGAGTGGAAACGGTTGCCGTCTTCGCACTCGGCGAAACTGAGCCGTCCGCGACAGTCGCTCCCTCGGATGATTGAATGTTTTTCACCCAGTCGTCGGCACTGTCGATCGTCCAGTCAGCAGCCGGCAATTCAGCGCCCAGGAGCAACGTCGCGACGAGTGAGAGTGGTAGTATTTTCATGACGTCTTTCGATTCTTCCCATTGGATTGTTAGCCACAGATGAAACACGGATTAGCACAGATTCCGTGAGTGACAGGAATTCTCATCTGTGAAAATCCGTGTTTCATCTGTGGCTTTACGTTTTACTACTGAAGGTGATCGACAAAGAACTGCACAGTGCGTTCGACAATTGCCTCCCGCGACGGATCGATGTCCGCATCGACCTTGCGCCAGTTATGACCGGCATTCTTGATGATCATGATCTCAACCGGTGCTTTAGCGGCGTCCGCCTTCTGCTTCATGTAATACGCATGCTTCACCGGGATGGTCGTGTCCTTGTCGCCCTGAATCATCAACAGTGGCGGGCTATCGTGACGCAGATACTGGATCGGACTCATTTCGCGATAACGTTCCAGCTTGCTGGCTGGATCGATATCTAAGCCGACGATGCGAGCGCCGAATCGATCCCGGAAATCTGCTCGATCATCGTGATTGAACAGATTCGTTTTCTCGAAGTCGCAGGGACCGTACCACGAAACTCCTGCCTGCATGTGGTAGGTAGCTGAGGCCAGTTCCTGGTCGCCCGGAAGAGACTCCGGCGAAGTCAGTAGCAGCATTTGCGCGATCTGTCCGCCAGCTGAGTCGCCCATCACAAAGAAACGATCTGGATCCAGCCTCAACGTGTGGCTGTTCTTTGAGAGGTAGCGAACGGCATCCTTGGAATCGACCACACAATCCCGCATGGTGATGCCACTGTCCGGCTTGCACAGCCGATAGTCCACCGACGCGACTGCGAACCCGTGTTCGACCAGTTGCTGAAAAACGTCCTTGAACGAACCATTCGCGATTCCCTGTTTACTACCCGCCGCCCAACCGCCACCGTGGGTATAGATAATGACTGGGTGCAGAGATTCCTGCTGATCGCTCGCGGGATAGTACAGGTCCAGCCGCAGTACTCGTTGATTGATTGTCTTATACACAATGTCGAGTTTGCACTTACCGCCTGTCTCCAGATGCGAGCCCCGGTCCTTGAGAAATTCGTCGATCGTAAGAACACCGTCGCGATCTGCATCCAGCTTCTGATAGCGTCGCCAGACAGAAGGATCCTCGCTCTTCTCGAACGTACCATTCCCGTCCTTGTCAATCTTCCGCATCGTTCGCGTCGCACGAACGAGAGCAGCGAGGTCCTGTTCTTCACCGGTCGGAAGTGCATCCTCAGCAATTGCGGAACTGGCCAGTGTGCAGGCAACGAGGACGATGCAGTAGATGCGAAAGTATTGGGACATGTGTTGCTCGTGGTGTTCTTGCAGTGGATTGCTGACATTCGGCGTTTGAGGTTGGCAATCAGCGAGTCGTGCTGACTGGCTTCCAATCAATTTTCGCCGTTCGGGTTTCAAGATCGACGAAAACGTCGGCATGCTCAAACGTGCGTTGATAGGTCCAGCCGACGCGTTTGGCATCGCCCCTGGGTGGGCCGAGTGGCTGATCGAACTCGGGATACCACTCGAATGTGCCGTGCATTTCTCGATAGCCCCAAGTGTAGTGGAGGTAGCAGTTCGGCTGCGCTGCGACGAGAAAGCAGGCCAGCGGGAAGGTGATACGATCCCTCGAAAGTTGAGCCAGTTCTGCGCGGGGCTTCTGCATCATCTCGGATTCCCGAAACGAAAAGCCTGGCCAGCCTTTGAGGACAACAACTTTACCGTTCTTCGCGGCGGCGTGCGTCGCTTCGAACGACGCCGTCAACTGTTCCTTACTGTCACCGTATTTGGGATGACCAAAACTCTCGATCATCGCACCGTCAGCAAACTGAAGTAGCTTTTCGGGGTCATCCTTCAGTAGACCGTTGTAAATGATGAGCTTATCCGGTCCGACCTTGCGTCGAGTTTCATCCAGCAGGGCAACTCGCGCGGCCACGAGTGCCGCCAGTTTTTCGTCATCCAGTCCTTTGGCCTGATCCTGGCCCATCGCGTCGGCAAAGATCCCGTCGGCTCCATACTCACGAACCGCTCTGGCTGCGGCGTCCGACCACCAGTCACGCACATCCTGCCGCGTGAGGTCGTAGTTCGGAACCGCCTTGCGGCGTAACACCGGATCGCCTTCGCTGTCCCTTAGAAACCCGTCGGCGGGAAACGTCTTCATGGCTTTGTAGACACCCCGCCTGGACGACGTGTCCAGCGAAGCGTTCCAGTAGAACAGTACCTTCGCCCTGGGATTCCGCTTCCTGATTTCCCGGGCCGCCACCACGAAGCCGTCTTCTGTGCTTCCGTGTTTGCGGCTCGCCTGATGCTTCTCGATCGTGATGAAATCAAAGTGCTTCGCAAGAAAATCCAGTTCCTTCGGCGTGAAGTCATCCGACGTCTTGCCGACGTGCGCATACACCGGCACGCGGTCCCAACTGAACGGCGGCAGCGCATCGTCGGCATGAATCGCAGATGCCACTGATGTGAGTAGAGACACGGCGAGAACGAATACTGGAGTCGGTTTCATAATCTCATCATCGGGGTACTGGGTACGAGATGGTGCAATTTGCAATGAGATGACTGTGTGTTGAGTGAGCAACAGATTGAACACAGATGAGACACAGATAGTAATGCGACGTCTTGATCGGTGTTCGATCAGTGTTTCATCTGTGGATCAAACTATCTGGCGATCCGAGGCCCATTCAGCCATTCGTTGAGTTCCGCAGCCAACGAAGTGACCAGGTCGGGATGCTCGGCCATGATGTTGCGCTGCTCGTTCTGGTCGGCTTCAATGTCGAACAGCTCCACAGGCTTACCGCCGAGAGCGAGCAGCTTCCATTTCCCTCGAAGGGCAACTTCAGTCGCAAAGGGTTTCGGTTTTGGATAGTGGCGTTGAATGCTCTTGTAGAGGTTGAGTTGCCAGAACACGGTTCCTCTTGCTTCGGCACTCGGTGACTCGCTTCCCTCCAGGTGAGGCAGCAGACTTAAACCATCGAGTGGTAATTCGCTCGGAAGTTTCACACCAGCGGCTTCGCAGAATGTCGGCAGCAGATCGTTCGAATGACCAAACGCGTCCGATGTTCGACCGGCCGGAATCGCTGACGGCCAGCGCACGACCATTGGTACGCGAAGTCCTCCGTCATGCAGGTCAGTCTTGCCGCCCTTCAGGTCGTGAATACAACCTTCGTAGGCCGCGCCGTTGTCACTCGTGAAGAGGATCAGTGTGTTGTCCGCAATTCCAAACTCGTCGAGCTTCGTGAGAATCTGGCCAACCTTCGCGTCCATGTGCTGCACCATCGATCGGAAACAATGCTGATCATCACTGATGCCGTCCGCTGCGGTGCCGGACCAGTGCGGTTCCGGAGCTGGCTCATAGGGCTTATGAGGAACAAGCCACCACATGTTGATAAAGAATGGCTTCCTGGCGGCGGCAAATTTCTCGATCATCTCAACCGCAAAGTCACCGTTCGCGTCAGTTAAGTGCTTTGAGTGGTAGGGATCACCCTTGCCGACTCGCTGGTCGTTCCGAAGGAGCACTGTTCCACCTTGGCGGAAGAGCGTCCGATCTCTCCCCATGCGTCCGCGAACTGGCTGCTGTTCAATCTGCGTCTGATAGAAGTCAAACCCGTGCTGGCGCGGACCGGGCTGATTGTTCAAACGGTGGCCATCGTCATCGACATGCAGACCACCCAGATGCCACTTGCCGATATGCGCTGTGTTGTAACCGGCGTCTTTCAGATGCTCGGCAACCGTCGTGGCCGATTCGGGCAGCCACTGATTCACGTCGTTGAAATGTTTCACGATCCCGAAGCGCAGCGGGTATCGACCGGTCAGCACCGCAGCCCGTGTCGGAGAACACACGGCTGATGCGGCGTAGAACCGAGTGAATGTCATCCCCTCTTTCGCGAGACGGTCAAGATTGGGCGTTTTTACTGCGGGACTCCCAAAACAGGACAGGTCACCGTAGCCCAGATCGTCCGCCAGCAGCAGAACGATGTTAGGACGTTCGTCTGCATTCAGAGCGACTGGACTGAGAACAACAAAAAGCAGCCACAGATGAAACACGGATTTGCACAGGTTCAGTGACCGAAGAGAACCGGCTTCATCTGTGGCCATCTGCGATTCATCTGTGGCCTTGGAAAGTGGAGTCGATTCGTAACGTTTACGCATAAGGATGTACCAGGGTCATCAGTGGTGGGAATTTTGAACTTCATCCGTGGCCGTCGTTATCTGAACAGACAATAGAGCACGGCCATCGAACCAAGTAGCAACGCAGCCAGGAACTTATAGTTTCCGATGCCTGGCCAGCCTTTGTCTGCCAGAGGCGATTGCCTGATGTCCCTGAGCCTGCTCATTCAGCCCCATCTCGGCGAGCTTCGGATTACCAACCATCAGGTCGCGGGCATTTAACGCTATCTTCACCGAGTCTGACCATTCGCTGTCGACCTGCTCGCGCGAGCGTTTTTCCCTGAAAAACAGTGGGAGATACTTGTGTCGTGCTCATACTCGTCGTTCCAGTCCGCGCGAATCTGCGGTGATGTGCGGGCACGTCACCGGCATTTCCCCATGAAAGACAGCCGAACGCCCCGGGCTGAAGGTGGCCTGGCAGGAGACTTAACTTTGGGGCTGGTACGCGACGGATTCGAGAATAAAATGCGACAGCCAATTAACGAATTGCGTCATCGCCAATCGGCCCGCGATCCATGAATTTCAAAACCCGTCCAGCAGTCGCATTGCATGTCGAGTCATCTCGGGCGTACGGTCGAGAGCTTTTGCAGGGGGTGGCCCTGTATGCTCGGACGCGAGGAAACTGGACGCTGCTGCATCAGGAGATGTCGCTCGATTCGGAATTGCCGGCGTGGATCAGGAACAGCTCAGTCAGTGGTGTGATCGCCCGAGTGGACACCCACACTGTGGACGCTCTTCGCGAGCTGCAAGTGCCGATCGTCGATGTTCGCTGCCATCGACAGTTTGCCGGAATCCCGCAGGTTGATACGGACAACCACCGCGTCGCTGAACTGGCATTCGAGCATCTGTGGGATCGCGGCTTCCGCAGCTTCGCGTGGTGCGGCTATCAGTTTGCTACTTATTCAGACGAGCGACTCAAAGCGTTTCGCGAGTTTGTAACAAACTCCGGGCACCCGTTGTCCGTCTATCAGTCGAGAAGTGAACTGAACACGTCTCTGACAACGATCGAGCAAAGCGGTATCACGGACGTCGAACCGTTGTCCAGGTGGCTCACATCACTGGACCGTCCAACGGGACTGTTTGTCTGCAACGACATTCGCGGACAGCAGGTTCTGAACGTCTGCCGGAGACTTGAGATCGCCGTCCCCGACGACATCGCGGTCATTGGGGTCGATGATGACGAAGCCGTCTGCCAGCTCTCGACTCCGCCGCTTTCGAGCGTTCGACCGGATGCGGCCAGTGTGGGTTATCGCGCGGCTGAAATTCTCGACGGCATGATGCAGGGGATCATGGCGCCGCATGACAAAGAAACGATTTCACCCACTGGCGTCGTCGAGCGTCTCTCGACACAGGTCGTCGCCGTCGCCGATCGGGAACTCGCCCGGGTCTGCCGCTTCATCCGCGAGAACGCCTGCCGGGACATCAAAGTGGGCGACATCATCCAGTTCAGTTCACTCTCCCGCCGCCAACTGGAGCGAAGATTCCGCGATGAACTGGGACACACACCACACGAGGAAATCACCGCCGTCCAGATCAGACGTGTCAAACAACTGTTAGCTGAAACAACCATGACACTGGAACAGATCGCGCCCCTCGCCGGCTATAAGCACAAAGAGAGTTTGAGCGCTGTCTTCAAGCGCGAGACCGGAGAAACCCCGGGCGACTATCGAAAGAAACACGCAATCACCGTTCGTGACGAATGTCCATCGTAGCCAACACATTCGGGATGCCTGAAGGTGGCGAGTTGTGACTGCCTCTCATTAAGTGATGCACAACCTGTTCCGTCCAGTCTGAAGAAAAACGAGGAAGCTCTGTCACTCGGTAACACGGATGGTGTTCAGGAGTGGCGACTGGCCGGCGATGATCAAGCTCTACTCAGCAACGTTGTCGTGGCCCGCCTGACTCTTGCGCAATCGCAACTTGAAGAAGAACACTTCGAGCAAGCCGTCGAAGTTTTCAACAGTGCGCCATCATCGGTGACTAAAGCGATCGGTGACGGCAGTGAAGGTCGTCCGACCGTTGGAATCCGCAGCGTCGCGTTCGCAAGACTCGCCTACACAACGCTGACCAAAGCACACCTCGGAGCGAAACAGCCTGACCAGGCACGATCAGCCATGACGACGCTCAGTAAGATCGCCGGTGCGGATGATCCTGCTGCTCTGGCGCAGCTTCATCTGGAACTCAGTTCGGAAATGGCAGTTTCCTACACGAAGCTGGCCACTGAAGGACAGGAGAATATCGAGCTGTTAACCACCACCGCAGCGTCGCTCGAGCAGGTGACAACACACGCCGCCAGCCTGTCCCCCGCCACTCTCATTAGAGCCGCCGAAACGGCCAGCAACCTCGCCGAATCCATCACCGTTCAGGACGATGCACAAGTTGTCTGCGGACAGGCAGCAACCCTTTACCAGACGATCCTCGACGCAGAACTGTCGAATGCTGACAACGAACAGGCCATTCGCTTTCGACTCGCTGCTGCACTTGGCAAGGCCCGACGGTTCGAAGACTCACTGGCGTTGTACAACCAGCTGTCAGCAGAACAACCCAACATCTTCGACGCGCAGTTTACAGCCGCTCAGGTCATGCAGGCGTGGGTGAAAACGCAAAACGAGCCGGACCTGCTCGTGCGAGCCATTACCAGCGATTCAGAGAAACCTGCGGTCTGAGGCTGGGCGAAGCTGTCTTTGACCTGGCATCGTTTACTGGCGCGACAAGAAACCAACGAGAAGTACCGCGACCGTTTTCTCGAAACCAGACTCCATCTCGCCGAATGCCGACTCAGTGACGCTCGGCTCCTGACCCGTTCTGAAAGTGCAAAGAAGCAGAGTGACGAACTGGAAAATCGATGCGCGAACTGGCAACCATGGCTCGAACCAGTGGCTACTTTGATGCTCCTGCCTGGAAGCAGCTGGACAGTATCTATTGAGAAATCCAGACAGAACTCAACCGTTCCCCCGCGCCACTTTTCACTTCGCCGGCCACTCCACCGAGCTCCCCTCTTTTCGACAAAAATATTCAGGTGTTGCAGATCGACGATTTCGACGTGTCACCGATGGCTCGCTCGCGAAGCTCCTTTCGCTACGACTCACGTAGAGTTGACGATCCGGCGTGCTTTTGCCGTCGTCAAGTTGCTGTCTGAGCACCGTTGGTCGGAATGAGGACTGGATTCAGGAGCGACACTGAGAATTAGAGCGGCGATCCGTTAAACAAAGGGGTTATGAAATCGAGCTTGCTGAAGTGCTGGTCGCCTCATCTTCCCGTTCAGTACGCGGCTCGCGACGGTGCTCGAAAACCGGTCGCGACTGCCTCCGCAAGAATCACACATGCCCACACTCTATGCAGAGAAGCTTCTCAGTGAATCCGGCTGGGCCTCTGATGCTGGCCATTCCACGAAATGCTGAAATATTCCTGGCGGACGCCCCGGACACGATGGCGGCGATATTTTCGGTCACCGAAATGGCGGCCCGAGCAATGTATGCGGCAGCCAACTCCTGATTTCTGCCTGCACGGCGTTGAAGCCTGACGCGCCTGCACCGACTCCGAGCACGTTCACAACGACTGTCGCTTGCCGGGTTCTGGTCCAGCTTGCTCAATTGTACGGCACACCAGTTGCTTTGCCCGTTGTCCACGCATGGTTCGTCAACCAGCGAGCAGAGGACAGCCGCAGAAATCAGCGGAATCCTTTAAAAGGTGATCGGAGCTACTGATGTCGAGGACGGCAGAGATGCATCGACCGCAAGCAACCGGCTCGCTGGAAACGTCTTCCCTTCTTTGATTCAGAATTCAGGTGTGAGGTAACTGGAAATGTCGACGCTCGTACGCAACTGGCTGTTGCCAGCACTTTTGATGGTCACCGTCATGGCAGTTCCCATGGCGTCCTTAGTCGCCCAGGACGACTCTGGAGGTGAGTCTGCCGCCAGCGCAACTGAGGATGGCTCCACGGCAGAGACGCCTGATGAAGAAGCTGCTCCCGTCGGCGAAGAGTCGGCACCTGTCACCAGCGAATCGCTAGCTGCTGTCGAATTTCTGGTTCACAACCTGTGGATCATGCTGGCCGGGATGCTGGTCTTCATCATGCACCTGGGATTCGCGACTCTGGAAAGCGGCCTGACCCGTTCGAAAAACACGGTCAACATTCTGTTCAAGAATACGATGATCGTGTGCATCGGACTTCTGACCTACGGATTCGTCGGCTTCAATCTGATGTACCCTGGATTCGCCGATGGGACAGGCGACGAATTCTTTGGTTTTGCCGGCTTCGGTTTCCTGCTGAACGGACCAGCACAGCTTGCTGATCCCGCATTTGCCGGCCCGGCCTACAACCCGTCTTACACGGCGTTTACGGACTTCTTCTTCCAGGGAATGTTTGCTGCAACGTGCTGCACGATCGTTTCCGGAGCCGTCGCAGGACGAATCAAACTGTCGACGTTCCTGGTCTTTGCCACGCTGTTTGTCTCGATCAGCTATCCGATCACCGGCTCATGGAAATGGGGCTACGGCTGGCTCCACGATGCAGGCTTCTACGATTTCGCAGGATCAACACTGGTGCATTCGGTCGGTGGCTGGGGAGCACTGGTCATGGCAACTCTGCTGGGAGCTCGCAAGGGTAAGTACATTGATGGCCGATCCGTTCCAATTCCCGCCAGCAATATGCCGCTGGCAGCGATCGGAGTCTTCCTGCTGTGGTTCGGCTGGTTTGGATTCAACGGCGGTTCAGTTCTGAGTGCCGATCCCGGCCTGGTTTCACTGACACTTGTCACAACCTCAATGGCTGCTGCTGCGGGTGGATTGTCTGCTGCGATTACCTCGTGGGTCGCTGCCGGTAAACCGGATTTGAGTATGGCTCTCAATGGTATTCTGGCAGGCCTGGTCGGTATCACCGCCGGAGCCGATCAAATGAGCTGCCTCGACGCGATCATCATCGGACTGATTGCCGGAGTCATCGTTTACTTCACCGTCATCTTCGTCGACACAAAACTGAAGATTGACGATCCAGTCGGAGCGATCAGCGTTCACCTTGTCTGTGGTATCTTCGGAACTCTCTGCGTGGGGCTTTTCGGAGCCATGGCAGGAACCGAGCAGTTGATCACACAGATCAAAGGCATTGTGGCCATCGGAGTCTTCACTGTCGCCTTCTGCCTGATTGTTGGCCTGGCCCTGAAAGCGACAATGGGACTGCGAGTCAGCGAGCAGGAAGAAATCGAAGGACTGGATATCGGCGAACACGGCATGCAGGCTTACACTCACTAAGTACTGACTGCCTGTTCCAGACCCCTGTGGGAAGGCGGGATCGGTTACACGACCTGTTGATTCAAGTCGCTCCGGTCTCCCCGGAAAGCTGACCGACCCGATTCCGCCTTCCTCATTTTCTTTGACGAGTAAAACCTGACCGACTGATGAAAACAAAACGCGGGACGGCAGCCC